>CENP01028703.1_pt1 | contig 67904 bp, 64 predicted proteins | sample 361281 | NCBI WGS metagenome assembly CENP01 (sample SAMEA2591122, study PRJEB7988) | marine metagenome | biome: marine biome (ENVO:00000447); feature: deep chlorophyll maximum layer (ENVO:xxxxxxxx); material: saline water (ENVO:00002010), including plankton (ENVO:xxxxxxxx) | depth 70 m
GCCTCTACTTATCCTGATGCAAACGGAAGTATAGGAATCCTTTTTGAACAGGGTAGTTCAAGAGGGCATATTCAAGAGAGTGTTAATGGTATATTGACTTTTCCTTTTACTATAAGAAATCAGTTAACCGCTGCATTTTCTACGCTTGAGGCTGCAAAAAATATGAGAGTCAAGCTTTTAAATTACATGAAAGATTTTTATGATGATCAGATTGAATTAAATCCAAAGTCAAGTGATAATATAGTTTTTGGAAAGTTAAAAGATGAATCTACAGTTTATCATCTTGCAGATTTATTAAATAGCCATAAAATCAAATTTAACAAGATTTCTGAAGATGTTGTTTTAAATGGAAAAAAATTCACAAAAGACAATAGTTTTATAATTCCATTGAATCAACCAAAAAGGACCCTTATAAATGCTATGTTTTATACTCAAACTGAATTTAAGGATAGCTTATTTTACGACGTATCGGCGTGGACATTTCCTTTAGCATTTAACGTTAATTACTCATATACAGATAATCTTAGTAAATCTAGTGTTTCTAAGTTGTTCGGAGAAGAAGTTACAGATATAAATAAACCAGCAGGAAATGTTGATTCTAAGTCCAATTATGCATACTTATTTGAACCACATGAATATTACGCACAGGCTGCTGTATATCATTTAATTAAAGAAGGTTTAAGAATTAAAACTGCAACAAAAAAATTTTCAATTAACGGTAAAGAGTTTGATTATGGAACCTATCTTATTCCTGTTCAAAATCAAAGTATAAATTCAGAAGATATTTATGACAAATTACTAGAAATAGCAAAAAAGTATAATATAAACTTTAAGTCTCAATCTACCGGTATAACTTCTGGTATTGACCTTGGATCAGATTATTTCATAAATGTAAATCAACCTAAAATAGGATTAATTGTTGGTGATGGTGTTAGAAGTTATGACGCAGGTGAAATATGGCACTTACTAGACACAAGATATAATATACCTATTGCTAAACTTGATGTAGATGATCTTAGATACATGGATCTTAGTAAATATTCTCATATTATTCTTCCTGATTACAATGGGTCAAAGATAAGATCAGAACAAATAAAGAACTATATTAACGATGGTGGTAACCTTATTGCTTTCAGAAACTCTGTAAAATGGGTGTCTGATAATCTAAATGAGATAGAATTTTTAACTAAAGACTTAAAAGCTTCAGGAGTTTTTTTTTCAGATAGAGAAAAGTTTTATGGGGCTCAACAAACTGGTGGTGCTATTTTTGAATCAAATATTGACAGAAGTCACCCTGTAAATTATGGAATTGAATCCAACACTCTTCCATTATTTAGAAATTCAAATATTTATATGAGTAAAAGTGAACAGAGCTTTAATAATCCTATATCATATACATCTAACCCATTGATGAGTGGATATATTTCAGAAGAAAATATATCACTATTAAAAAATTCTGTTCCATTTAAAGTGATTAGGAGTGAAAAAGGTAAGATTCTATTGATGACTGATAATACAAATTTTAGAGCATTTTGGTTTGGCACAAACAGAATTTTTCTTAATATGCTATTTCACTCAAATATTATGTAGTCAATTTGAGACATCGTTAAGAAATTTTATTCTGTATAGTCTAAGTTCTTCTTCATCAAAGTCTCCATGAAACTCTTTTATAGCCTCTGAAATATCCTCACTCTCAGATTCTATAAAATATTCTTTCAGTTCTTCTTGCTGATCTTCATCAAGTATTTCTTCTAAATAATAATCAATATCTAATTTTGTCCCAGAGAAAACAATGCTTTCAAGTTCTGACAACAATTCATTGAACTCAATTCCTCTTGAGTCACTAATTTCATCTAAAGGTATTTTTTTATCAATATTTTGAATAAGAGAAAGCTTTTTTGATGATTTTTCACCTGAAGTTCTTAAAACTAATTCATCTGGTTTTTGAATTTGATTCTCCTCAATATATTCTTTTATAAGTTTAATAAAATAATTACCGAACTTATTGACTTTTCCTTCACCTACACCATTGATATTTTTAAATTCCTCAATTGATGTTGGATACTTGTATGTCATATCTTCTAAAGAGAATTCTTGAAGAATTGCATATGGGGGTAAAGAGTTCTTTTTTGCAATTTCTCTTCTTAGTATAATTAACTTATTCATTAAGTTATTATCAATTACTCCTGTTTTCACACTAGTGTGATTAGGTCTGTTTTCAATACTAAAAGCGTTATCAATAGATATGTCAAATTTATCTTGCTCATTTAAGTATTGTTTTCCATAATCAGTTATCTTCAAAGATCCTATGTCATTTATATCTCTTATTAATATTCCATCTACAATACAATGTGTAATTAAAGTTTTCCAAAAATCTCTTGTAATTTCATTTTCTTCCTCTACAGGTAGAGTATTTATCAATTCCTTAAACGAGATTTTTTTATCAGACTTAAAAAAATTAAAAATTAGGTACTTAAGCTTTTCAATAGCATTAATTTTTTCTTTAGGATTCTTTGAGTTATCATCCATACTTGAGTCGTTATGAATCTTAGGATCATATTTTTCTCCAAAATAACTCAATAAATATTTTCTTCTTGAAATTGATGACTTTGCAAAGTTTTTAACTTCTTTTAAGAGCATTATTCCAACCTCTCTTTCAGATGATTTCTTTTTTGATAATAACTTTTCCAGTTTATCTGCGTCTTCATGTGAATAATACATTAGACAGTGACTTACAACTCCATCTCTACCCGCTCTTCCTGTTTCTTGATAGTAACCTTCAATACTTTTAGGAACATCATAATGAACCACAAATCTAACATCTGGCTTATCAATCCCCATTCCAAATGCAATTGTGGCAACTATAATACTACAATCGTCATTTAGAAATTTGTCTTGATTTTCTTCTCTTATTTTTTTTTCTAATCCAGCATGATAAGGTAAACTTTTGATCCCATTTATGACAAGTAATTCAGATAAATCCTCAACTTTCTTTCTTGAAAGACAATAAATTATTCCAGATTGATTAGGTTTTGATTTTATAAATTTTATTAAATCTAAATCTGTTGATTCATTTTTCCCCCTTACTTCGTAAAACAAGTTTGGCCTATTGAATGATGATTTAAAAACTTTCGAATTATTTATTTTTAAATTTTTAAGTATATCATCTTGTACTTTAGTAGTTGCTGTTGCAGTTAGAGCTATTATTCTTATCTCAGTGTCAATTAATTCTATTATATCTCTAATTTTCCTATACTCTGGTCTAAAATCATGCCCCCACTCAGAAATACAATGAGCTTCATCTATGGCTAAAAATGAAATTTTTATTGATTTTAAAAAATCTATAGTCTCATTTTTAGATAAAGTCTCTGGAGCTATATAAAGTAATTTAGTTTTTTCATTTATAACATCTTCTTTTACTTTCAAAACCTGTTGATTTGTTAAAGTTGAATTTAAAACGTGAGCTATTGAATGTTCTGTACTACTAACTCTAATTAGATCAACTTGATTTTTCATAAGGGCGATAAGAGGTGATATTACAATCGCCGTACCTTCCATCATTAATGCTGGCAATTGATAACATATTGATTTACCCCCACCTGTTGGCATAATAACAAAAGAATCATTACCCTCAAGAAGATTTTTTATGACAGATTCTTGATGGTTTCTGAATTCATTGAAACCAAAGTGTTTCTTTAAACTTAATTTTAAGTTGTCCAAAATATGGTTGTTTCAAATTTTATAAATTTGTACTATATAATTTAAAAAAAAATTCCCATTTTGACTAATTCTGAAATAATTAAAAATACTGCACTGAACACATTAAATCTTGAATCCAAATCTATTTTAAATCTCTCGAAAATTATAGATTCAAACTTCTGTAGAATTGTTCAATTATTAAAGGATTGTCGTGGTAAGATAGTCTTAACAGGTATAGGTAAAAGTGCAATTATTGGAATGAAAATCTCAGCAACTTTAAATTCTACTGGATCAAAATCAATTTTTTTACATCTAGGAGATGCTCTTCATGGAGATATGGGTGTCATAGGAAAAGAGGATGTAGTAATTTGTCTATCTAAAAGTGGTGAATCAAGTGAAATAGTTTCAATTTCAAACTACTTAAATAAAGCTAACATTAAGCTGATTGGTATATCTTGTCAAAAAGATTCTTCTCTGGAGAAAATGTCAGATATGTTTATTCATACTGATATAGAAAAAGAAGCATGTCACAATAATTTAGCTCCAACAACCAGTTCAACTTGTCATCTTGCTATTGGAGATGCAATTGCAATGGCAATTCAAAAATTAAAGGGTTTTTCTCCGAATGAATTTGGAGAATATCACCCATCTGGAAGTCTAGGAAAGAAGCTTAATCTTTCATTAAAGAGTTTAGTTGATAATAGAAGATTACCTGTAGTTAATCCATTATCATCTTTTGCAGAAGTTATAAATGAAATTTCATCTAAAATGTATGGAGCTACAGCAGTATTAAAAGATGAAGAGATTGTTGGAATAATTACTGATGGAGATATAAGAAGGGTAATTGAAAAAAGAAAGAATATAGAGGATATAAAAGCCTCTGAATTTATGGGTAACAATCCTAAAGTTTTAAATTCAGATATTTTGGCTAGTGAAGCATTAAAAATTATGAAGAAAAATAATATTAGCCAGGTTTTAGTTACTGATTACAATAATATTTTTATTGGAGTCGTTCATATTTTAGAAATTATCAAACAAGGCATAAACAATGAGTAATTCAAAAGACATGTCTTTTCTAGATCACTTAGAAGAACTAAGGTGGCATATTATAAGATCCACAATAGCGGTTTTATTAGTGGCAGTTGTAGCATTTTTAGCCAAGGATTTAATTTTTGATCAAATAATATTTGGACCTAAAAGAGGAAATTTTGTTAGTTATGAATTATTTTGTTCAATTTCTCAGTCATTTGGTGGTAATGCCTTTTGTTTTGAAGAACTTCCATTTAGAGTTCAAAGCAGAACAGTTTCAGGGCAATTTTCCGCTCACCTTTGGACATCTATTTTAGCTGGATTTATTATTTCATTTCCTTACGTAATTTATGAATTTTGGAAATTTATAAGCCCGGGGTTATACAGAAAGGAAAAAGAAGGTACAAGAGGTTTTATTATTATTTCATCATTACTTTTTTTTATTGGTGTTCTGTTTGGATATTATATTGTAACTCCATTGTCCATAAATTTTCTTGGAAATTACACTATTAGTTCAGAGGTTTTCAATGATTTTGATTTAAGTAGCTATATTGGTCTTTTAAGAGCATCTGTACTAGCGTCAGGTTTAATATTTGAGCTTCCAATTATTATCCATTATTTGACAAAAGTAGGTATAGTCACTCCAGATTTTTTAAAAAGAAATAGAAAATTTGCTCTCGTTATAGTGTTAAGTCTTTCTGCAATTATTACTCCACCTGATATAGCTAGCCAAATTATAGTAAGTATACCTATTTTAATACTTTATGAAATAAGTATTATTATTTCAAAAATTGGATATAAAAAATTAAATACATAATATTTGTTAGATGATTCTAAGCGCAATAGACATATCAAAATCTTATAGAGGAAGAAAAGTAGTTAATAATATTTCAATTGAAGTAAATCAAGGAGAAATTGTTGGTTTACTTGGCCCAAATGGTGCTGGAAAGACCACATCATTTTATATGATTGTTGGAATAATAAAGCCTGAACAAGGTAATATTTTTCTTGATAAAGAAGTTATCTCTACATACCCTATGTATCAAAGAGCTCAAAAAGGAATAGGATATCTTGCTCAAGAAGAATCAGTCTTCAGAAAGCTTTCTGTTGAGGATAATATACTAGGTGTTTTAGAATTTTCAGATCTCTCTAAAAATCAACAGAAAGAGAAAGCTCAACAATTGATGGAGGAGTTTGGATTAATAAACATTAGAAAAAATAGAGGTGATCTTTTATCTGGTGGTGAAAGAAGAAGAACTGAGATTGCTAGAGCTCTGGCAAATAACCCAAACTTTTTATTATTAGACGAACCTTTTGCTGGTGTTGATCCTATAGCAGTAGAAGATATCCAATCGATTATATCTGTCCTAAAAAAGAAAAATATTGGAATCCTTATTACAGATCACAATGTTCAAGAAACACTTGCAATTACGGATCGAACTTATTTGATGTTTGAAGGAAAAATATTAAAAGAGGGTATTCCAGAAGATCTTGCAAAAGATGAAATTGTCAGAAAATTATACTTAGGTAAAAGTTTTGAATTTAAAAGAAAAAAAATATAGTTTAATTCATAATAAAGACCAAAGATTCCTTAAAACATTTACGAAAAGATAGAGTATTATTATTAGACAAAATCCACCGATTCCAAAAATTAAAATTATTGGTATACTTAGAACTATAGTAAGAATTTTGAAAATATTATAATCATATTTTCTTAAAGAAATTCTTAATGAAAATAGTCTAAAAGGAACATTCATAAGAATAAAACTTGATACGACTAATAGAATTAAAGTGTAATTATTAAGAAAATATTCCTTAGAATCAAGAAAATAGTAATGCTCCATTAAGATTGGAAATGAGGCAAAAAATAGAGCATTAGCAGGGGTTGGCAAACCTTCGAATTCATCAGTGTAGTCAATAGTATTAAATTTAGCTAGTCTAAGGGCAGAGCCTAGAGTAATAATAAAAGCTACAAATGCAATTGGGGAGATTGAGAAAATTAGATTTAGATCTATAATTGGTTCTAAGTTTAGGTCCAAATTAAAATCTGTAACACGATTTCCCGATAATTTAAATAACTGATATACGATAATACCGGGAACAACTCCACTTGTAACAATATCAGAAAGAGAATCTAAGTGCTTACCAAATTCTGATTCAGCATTTAACATTCTTGCAACAATGCCATCTAAGTAATCAAAAAAAACTCCTAATAATACAAGAATTAAAACTGCCTCAAATTGAAATTGGAATGCGAAAGCAATTGAAAAACAACCACATATAAGATTAAGTATTGTGAGAGTATTAGGAACAAAGGCTTTTATCATGATATATATGTTCCAATTTATAAAAAAATTGTAATATTAATATTATAAAGTATTTAAACTTATTAAAGTGAGTAGACTTATCATTTATTCTTTACTATCGGGTATTTTATTAGCATCTTCATGGCCAGTAAATGGATTTACTCCGTTAATATTTATAAGTCTAATTCCTTTACTTTACGTTGAAGACATAATTAGTAAGGATAGCTATCAAAAGAAGAATATTAGGTTGTTCTTTTACTCCTATTTGTCATTCCTAATATGGAATCTCTTTACAACATGGTGGATTGTACACACAACTTTACCTGGTGCAATTTTTGCTAATGTTGTAAACTCATCATTTTATTCAATTATCTTCTTATTATACAGCAGAGTAAAGAGGAAGATTGACTACAAAGCAGGACTTTTGTTCTTAATAACATTCTGGATTTCTTTTGAAAAATTTCATTTAAATTGGGAATTCTCATGGCCTTGGCTCAATTTAGGTAATGTATTCTCTGAAAGAATAAACTGGATTCAATGGTATGAATTCACAGGAAGTTTTGGAGGAACCCTTTGGGTATTATGTTCTAATGTTTTTCTTTTTAGTCTCATAAAAAGTTTTTATGAATTTGTTGATAAAAGAAGATTTTATATAAGATTATTTGCGAGATCGGTTTTGATTTGTGTTCCAATCTTAATTTCATCCATAGTTAAACCTTCTGTTAAATTAGGTGAAGAGTTTAAGGTATTATTAACTCAGCCTAGAATAGATCCGTGGGCATTTAAATATAGAAATTCATCAACAAATCTTGATTATTTTGAAACATTTAAAGAGCTAACATATAATAAATTAAAATCAGATCAATATGATTTTATCATAGCACCCGAAACATTCTTTTCTGAAGGTTATGGCGAAAATTTAGACTATTTTGAATATACCAAGCTTCATGATAGTCTCAGTAATTTTCTTGATGAATTTAAAAACACAAATCTTATCTCAGGTATTCAATTTTTTAAATTATATCAAAATAAAGAGAATAAGCCTTCAAAAACAGCAAATTTTGTTAGAGATAAACTATGGGTAGATTATTATAATTCCTCAATAAATTTTTCTTCAGATCAAGGATTCGAATACAATCATAAGACTAAATTAGTTGTTGGTAGTGAATATATGCCTCTCAAGTCTTTTCTTGAGCCACTACTTGGAAATGTAATGATTGATTTAGGTGGAACTACTGTTTCAAAAGGTGTTCAACATCCATCTGATAGAAAATTATTTAAACATTCAAATAAAGATCTAAAAACTGTACCCATAGTTTGTTATGAAACTATTTATGGAGAGTACGTGGCTGAATATGTTAATTTGGGTGCAAATTTTATTACTATAATAACTAATGATGCTTGGTGGTTTGATTCTCCTGGGCACAGACATCTTGTAAGTTATGCTAGATTAAGAGCAATAGAAAATAGAAGATATATTGTTAGAAGTGCAAATTCTGGTGTTTCTACAATTATTAATGAGTTTGGGGAATATCAAGCTAAATTACCATTTGATAATAAAGGTACATTATCAGGAAAAGCATATACAATTGATAAAAGAACTTTTTACAGTAAGAATGGGGATTACATTGCAAGGATAAGTATTCTAATTTCAATTTTACTTCTACTAATTTCATTTTCTAAGCTAAAAAAATAATTTTTTCTTGGAATATTGAAGTTTTAATATACTTTTGAAAAAAATTAAGAATGTACTGGACATTAGAACTTGCAAATTACTTAAGTGATGCTCCTTGGCCAGCCTCGAAAGACGAGCTTATTGACTTTTCAATTAGAACTGGTGCTCCTCTTGAGGTAGTAGAGAATCTTCAATCTTTAGAGGATGAAGGTGATGTATACGATTCCATAGAGGAAATTTGGCCAGACTATCCCACAGAAGAAGATTACCTCTGGAATGAAGATGAGTATTAATCTTTTTTAATTTTAATTGTTTATTTTTTTGATAAATTTGAAATAAAAATTGGCATGTCCATTGTTAACTCACTTTTAAAGGTCTTTCTTGGCGATAAATCAGGTAAAGATCTTAAAAAGCTTACTCCACTTGTTGATGAGATAAATAAACATTTCATTGGATTGTCATCTTTATCAAATGATGAGTTAAGAGACAAAACTCATAATTTTAAGAAGATTATATCTAACAAAACCACTGAATTAGTTTCTTCACTTAAGAAATTAAATGAATCAATAACTAATGAATCCTCAAACATTGAAAAAGAAAAATTATTTAGTGAGGTAGAAATAGTTGAAAAAGATCTATCAGAAACAAAGACTCAAGTTCTTGATGAAATATTACCTGAGGCATTTGCTGTAGTTAAGGAAACCGCAAGGAGATTTTATGAAAATGAATCTGTAAAAGTTTCTGCTTCAGAATTTGATAAAGAGATAGGTTCAAAAAAATCATACGTTACAATTGATGGTGAAAGTGCTATATGGAAGAACTTATGGGATGCTGCAGGTAAGAATGTATTATGGGATATGATTCACTATGATGTCCAGCTAATTGGTGGTATAGTTCTTCATCAAGGTAAAATTGGAGAAATGCAAACAGGTGAGGGTAAAACACTTGTCTCTACTTTACCAATTTATCTTAATGCTTTAACAGGGGATGGAGTCCATCTTGTAACTGTAAATGATTATCTGGCTAAAAGAGATAGTGCATGGATGGGTCCAATATTTGAGTTTCATGGACTAAGAGTAGATTGTATAGATCATCATAAACCTAATTCTCCTGAAAGAAGAAGTGCTTATAATGCAGATATTACATACGGAACAAATAATGAATTTGGATTTGATTATTTGAGAGATAACATGTCTCACTCTTTGGATGATATTGTTCAAAGAAAGCACAACTATGCTATTATTGATGAGGTAGACTCTGTACTAATTGATGATGCTAGAACTCCTTTGATAATTTCAGGTCCAACTAAAGATGGTGATAGACATGAGTTTGATAACCTAAAGCCTAAAATTCAAAATCTTGTTTCTCTTCAAAAAACTTATTTATCAACCACATTAGCAGAAGCAAAATCCTTAATTAATAATTCTGATAATGAAAAGGGAGGATTCTTTCTGTATAGAGTATTTAGAGGACTACCAAAGAATAAGCCTCTAATTAAATTTTTGAGTGAAGAAGGTGTGAAGCAAATTCTACAAAAAACTGAGAATTTTTATATGCAGGATAATAATAGAGAAATGCATCAAATTGATCAGGAACTTTATTTTACAATAGATGAAAAAAATAACCAAATTGAATTAACTGAAAAGGGTATAGAAACATTATCAAAAGACCTTGATGATAAGGACTTCTTTATAATGCCAAACATAGCATCTGATATTGCAATTATTGAGAATAAAGGGCTTACACCTGAAGAAGAAGCTAAAGAAAAGAATGATCTTTTTAATGAATTTAACATCAAAAGTGAAAGAATTCATTCTATAAACCAACTGCTGAAGGCATTTACTCTTTTTGAAAAGGATGTTGAATATGTTGTTGTTGAGAATAAAGTTATGATTGTTGATGAGCAGACGGGAAGGATTATGGATGGAAGGAGATATTCTGATGGGCTTCACCAAGCAATAGAAGCTAAGGAAAATGTAAAGATTGAGGCTGCAACTCAAACTTTTGCTACCATTACTTTACAAAATTATTTTAGACTATACTCTAAATTATCCGGTATGACTGGGACAGCTGTTACCGAAGCAGGTGAATTTTGGGAAATTTATAAGCTTGATGTAACGGAGATACCAACAAATCGACCAATAGCAAGAAAAGATCAGGATGACTTAATATATAAATCTAAGAGAGAAAAATATAACGCTATTATAAATGAAGTAATTAATCTGAGGAATCAAAAAAGACCTGTATTAATAGGTACTACTTCAGTTGAAATTTCTGAGTTACTAAGTAAAATGTTAAATAGATCAGACATAAATCATAATGTTCTAAATGCTAAACTTCATAAAAAAGAAGCTGATATAGTTGCTGAAGCAGGAAATCCTGGAGTAGTAACTATAGCAACTAATATGGCTGGTAGAGGTACTGATATTAAGTTAAGTAAAGAGGTTATTGATGCTGGTGGTCTTGCAATTATTGGAACAGAAAGACATGACTCTAGAAGAGTTGACAGACAGCTTAGAGGAAGATCTGGAAGACAAGGTGATCCTGGTAGTTCACAATTTTATGTTTCTTTCGAAGATAATCTAATGAGACTTTTTGGACAGGATAGAGTCGCAAATATAATGGATAGAATGGGTCTAAAAGATGGCGAAAATATTCAACACCCAATGGTTACAAAATCTATAGAAAGAGCTCAAAAGAAGGTTGAAGAAAATAATTTTGGTATAAGGAAAAGATTATTAGAATATGATGACGTAATGAATTCTCAGAGAAATATAATTTATACTCTTAGAAAAAATGCTCTAAGAGGTGATAAACTTCAAATTGATATTTCTAATATCATGTTTGACACAATTGAGGAGATAGTCAGGAATAACAAAGCAACAAATAACTACAAGAATTATGAATTTGAATTAATTACTACATTTTCAATGACATCTCCTATTGATGAAAATGAATTTTTAGAATCAGATGAAGATATAATTGTAAATAAGCTTTTTGATGAGTTAAAAAAATTCTATGCTAACAAAAAAGAGCTTAACAGAGTAATAGCTCTACCTGTAATTAAAAATGTATACGAAAATAAAAGCAACTCATTTAAAAGGATTGTAGTTCCATTTACCGATGGAAAGAAAGTAATAAATATTGTTACCGATTTAGAGAAATCATATGAAAGTAACGGAGAGAATTTAATTGAAGACTTTGAGAAAAGTATTTCACTTGCAATAATTGATGAAAAATGGAAAAATCATCTTAGAAAAATGGATGAATTAAAACAGTCAGTTCAACTAGCAGTTCACGAGCAAAAAGATCCTCTTTTAATATATAAATTTGAAGCTTATGAACTTTTTAAATCAATGATTCATGTTCTAAATAAAGAATTACTTTCTTTCTTATTTAAATCAAATCTTCCAAATAATCAAGGAAATATAAAAGATGCTGGATCAAATATGAGTACTAAAAATGATTTCAAGACATCAAAAGAAGAAAGCTTAAATAGTGATCAATTAGCTGAAAGAGCGAGAAGTATTGGTGCAAGTGCAAGTCAAAATTCTCAGAGGGTTGAAACCATAACAAGGGAACTTCCAAAAATTGGTAGAAACGAAAAAGTTGAAATACAAAACTCCTCAACAGGAGAGAAAAGATTACTAAAGTTTAAGCAAGCTGAAAAACTTATTCAAAATGGTGAATGGGAGATTAAAAAGTAGTTTTAATATATAATTTCCAAACATTTCAACATTTAGTATGGATATCTCATTTTTTTCATACTTTTTTTATCATTTTAATAATTATTAAAAATTAATCATTGGTTTTACTTACATAGATTTCAGGAGAAACTTCATAATTTTAAATTTGTAAGTTCAATATGAAATTAAAAGACCAAGGACTCTATTTATCTGAATTTGAGCATGACAATTGCGGCGCAGGCTTTATTTGTAGCTTAAATGGTGAAAGAACTAATACTATTATTAATAAAGCATTAAATATATTAACCTGTCTGGAACACAGAGGTGCTGTTAGTTCAGATGGTAGAACAGGAGATGGAGCTGGAATTTTAATTGAAATACCTCATGAATTTTTTAAAAAACAATGTGATTTCAACTTACCGAAAGCAAATGAATATGCAGTTGGTATGTTATTTCTTCCTAATAAAATAAATCAATCAAATCATTGTATTAAAATATTTGAAGATGAAATAAAAAAACAAGAGTTAGAAATAATTGGATGGAGAGATGTTCCAATAAATTCCAAAGTTGTAGGCTCTATTGCAAGTAAGACTCAGCCTACAATTAAACAAGTTTTTATTAAGCCAAAAGATTCTAAATTGAATGAAAAGCAGTTTAATTTAAAGCTTTTTATAGCTAGAAAGATTAGTGAAAATATTATTTATAACTCTGAGCTGTCTCAAAGAGAATTTTTCTACTTTTCAAGTCTTAGTTTAAGAACTATCATTTACAAGGGATTGCTTATTCCAGAAGATATTGAAAGATTCTACACCGATTTAACCAACAAAGATTTAGTTACTAAACTTGCACTTGTTCATCAAAGGTTTTCAACAAACACTTTCCCAACATGGGATCTTGCTCAACCATTTAGATACATGTGTCACAATGGTGAAATAAACACTTTTAAAGGTAATGTAAGTAGAATGAAGTCCAGGGAAGAGCTTTTTGAATCTTCTGAAATCTCTGATGGTGATATGAAAAAGATATTACCAATAATTGTTCCAAAAAAGTCTGATTCAGCATCTATGGATATGGTCGTTGAATTGTTATTAATGACGGGCAGATCACTTCCTGAAGTAATGATGATGCTTGTTCCTGAAGCCTGGGAGAAGCATAATTCTATGAATAAAAGTAAAAGGGCTTTCTACAATTATAATAGTTGTATTATGGAGCCTTGGGACGGACCAGCTTCTATTCCATTTACAGATGGTAAATTTATTGGAGCCCTTCTTGACAGAAATGGCCTTAGGCCATCAAGATATACTGTGACTAAAGATGGTTATGTAATTATGTCATCTGAAACTGGTGTTGTCGATGTAAAACCTGATAATGTTCTATCTCATGGTAGATTGGAACCTGGTAAGATTTTTCTTGTCGATATGGAAAAAGGCAGGATAGTTAACGATGATGAAATAAAACAGGACATTGTATCTAAGAGACCCTATGAGGATTGGATAAATAAAAATATTCTGCAATTATCAGATGTACCTTACACAGGAAATAGAACTCGGGATGAAAAACTAAGTATAGAAACAAGATTGAAAATATTTGGCTATACAAAGGAAGATTTTAGAAAAATAATAATTCCAATGTGTCAAACTGGCAAAGAGGCTATAGGATCTATGGGAACGGATACTCCTCTGGCAGTTCTCTCTAAAAAACCTCAACTTATTTACAACTACTTCAAACAGTTATTTGCTCAAGTTACTAATCCACCATTAGATGGAATAAGAGAGGAGATTATAACAGATACAAGTCTTTCACTTGGAAGAAATCATAATTTGTTTGAAATAGTTGAAGAGCACTCAATAAATCTAACTATTAAAAATCCTATCATTTCCAATGAAGATCTTGATAAGATTAAATATATAAATCATAAGAATTTCAAAGCAAGTTCAATTAAATGTTTATATGAATTTAAGAAAGGTCACAATGGAATTGAAGAGGCTTTAGACAAAATTGTTTTGGAAATTGAAAATTGCATTGATCAAGGAAGCAATATAATAATATTAAGCGATAGACATGTTTCCAAAAAAATGGCTCCTATTCCTATTCTTCTCGTCTGCTCTTATGTTCACCAGACAATGATAAAGAAAAAGAAAAGATCTAAATTTGGTATAATAGTTGAATCTGCTGAACCTAGAGAGCCTCACCACTTCTCAATGCTTTTTGGATATGGTGCAAGTGCAATAAACCCATATTTAGTAAATGAGGTGATTGAATACCATTATAATTCAGGACATCTTAATAATGTTTCAATAGATTCTGCTATCTCTAATTTTAATGATGCAATTGCAAAAGGGATTCTAAAAATTATGAATAAAATTGGTATTTCAACACTTAATTCATATAGGGGATCACAGATTTTTGAAGCACTTGGACTTAAAACAAATTTTATCAATAAATATTTTAAAAATACCCCTTCAAGAATTGAAGGTGTTGGTCTATATGTTATTGAAAAGGAAATCAGTGAAAGAATAAATTATGCATTTAAATCTGAATCTGACTTCTCATCAATAGAAACTGGTGGTGATTACAGATGGAGAAGAGATGGAGAGAGTCATATGTTTAATCCATCAACAATTTCTAAACTTCAAAATTCGGTAAGAACAGAAAGCTATTCCTCTTACAAAGAATATTCCGATTTAGTAAATAAACAAGAAGAGCAATTAATGACTATAAGAGGTCTTCTGAAGTTTGTAGATTTTAATCCAATTCCAATTGAAGAAGTCGAACCGTGGACTGAGATTGTTAAAAGATTCAAAACAGGTGCTATGTCATATGGTTCTATTAGTAAAGAAGCACATGAAAATCTTGCTATCGCAATGAATAGAATTGGAGGCAAAAGTAACTCTGGTGAAGGAGGAGAAGACTCTGATAGATTTAATAAGGATAAAAATGGTGACTTAAGGAACAGTTCAATTAAACAAGTTGCTTCTGGTAGATTTGGGGTTAGCTCATACTATTTATCTAACGCTGATGAAATACAAATAAAAATGGCACAAGGAGCTAAACCTGGAGAAGGAGGACAACTTCCAGGACCTAAAGTAAACCCATTAATTGCTAAAGTGAGAAATTCTACTCCATATGTAGGGCTTATCTCGCCACCACCACACCATGATATTTACTCAATTGAAGACTTAGCTCAGCTAATTTTTGATTTAAAAAATGCTAATAGAAATGCTCGAATTAATGTTAAACTTGTATCTGAAGTTGGAGTTGGTACAATTGCTGCTGGAGTAGCAAAAGCCAAAGCTGATGTTATTTTAATTTCTGGTTACGATGGAGGAACTGGAGCCTCTCCTTTAACTTCATTAAGACATGCTGGATTACCATGGGAACTTGGTGTTGCAGAAGCACAACAAACCTTAGTTTTAAATAATTTAAGAAGCAGAGTTGTTCTAGAGTGTGATGGACAATTAAAAACAGGTCGTGATGTGGCAATTGCTTGTTTATTAGGAGCTGAAGAGTTTGGCTTTTCAACTGCACCTCTGGTTGCATCTGGATGTATAATGATGAGAGCATGTCATTTAAATACCTGTCCAGTTGGTATTGCAACTCAGGATCCTGAGCTAAGAAAAAACTTTAAAGGCAGACCTGAGCATGTCATTAATTTCATGTATTTCGTTGCTCAGGAATTAAGAGAAATAATGGCTAAACTTGGCTTTAGAAGTATTGATGAGATGGTTGGTCAGACACAAAAACTTAAAGCTAAGACTGGAATTGATGATTATAAAGTCAAAGGTATTAATTTGGACAAATTACTTTATAAACCTCTATCTGGAGATGATGATAAGCTAAGAAATACTTCAAAACAAAATCACAACTTAGACAGTGTGTTAGACTTTGAAATATTAAAAGTTGCAAAATTGTCTATTAATAACAAGGTGAAATCTTCATTTGAATTTAATATTAAGAATACCGATAGAGCTGTTGGAGCACTATTAAGTAATGAAATTTCAAAGCTTCATGGTGAGAAAGGGCTCTCAAATAGTACTTTAAACATAACTTTTAATGGTTCGGCTGGTCAAAGTTTTGGCGCTTTTTCTGTTAAGGGATTAAATATGACAGTCTATGGAAACACAAATGACTATTTTGGTAAAAGTTTATCTGGGGCAACACTTGCTGTTAGAGTTCCAAAAGAGTCAAGTATTATTTCAAATGAAAATATTATAATTGGAAATGTTGCTCTTTATGGTGCTATAAGTGGTGAAGCCTACATTAATGGTATTGCAGGTGAACGTTTTTGTGTAAGAAATTCTGGAGCAAAGGCGGTAGTTGAGGGTGTAGGTGATCATGGATGTGAATATATGACCGGTGGAACTGTTTTAATTCTAGGCAAGATTGGTAGAAACTTTGGAGCAGGCATGAGTGGTGGTATTGCTTATATTTATAAAGAAGATAAAAGTTCAATCAAGAATTTTAATATGGAAATGATTGATCTTGAAACACCTAATTTCCAAGATCAAGATATAATTTATGAAATGCTAGAAAATCACTTTTCCAACACAAATAGTGAAGTAGCAGAAAAAATATTATCAAATTGGAAAAATGAGAAGAAAAACTTTATCAAAGTAATGCCTAAAGAATATAAATTAGCTTTAGAAAGGATAGCAAAAGAAAAAATAGATCAGTTAATTCAATAATGGGAAAGGTTAAAGGTTTTAAAGAATATGATAGAATTGACGAGAAGTATATTCCTGTTAGAAAAAGATTAAAGAACTATAAAGAGTTTACAATATCTCCAAAAAATAAAGAATTAAAATCTCAAGCTGCAAGATGCATGGATTGTGGTGTTCCTTTCTGTCATAGTGGATGTCCATTAGGTAATTTGATTCCCGATTTTAATGACTTAGTTTATAATAATAAATGGAAAGAGGCTCTTAATGTTCTTCATTCAACCAATAATTTTCCTGAATTTACTGGAAGACTTTGCCCAGCACCATGTGAGGCTGCATGTGTTCTAGGAATTATTGATCCACCCGTTTCAATTGAATTGATAGAAAAGCATATAGTAGAAAAAGGGTTTAGTGAAAACTGGATAGTACCTAGAATTCCTAGTAAAAGGACAGGTAAAAAAGTTTCTATTGTAGGTTCTGGCCCAGCTGGTCTAGCAGCCGCACAGCAATTAAATTTAGTTGGTCATAAAGTTACAGTATATGAGAGAGATGATAAAATTGGAGGTTTACTTAGATATGGTATTCCAGACTTCAAACTTGAAAAGAATATAATTGATAGGCGTCTAAAAATTTTAGAAAAGGAAGGTGTTGTCTTCAAATGTAATGTAGAGATTGGAAAAGATATTGATATTCCTGACCTTGAATCTAAATATGATAGTATTTTATTATGCACGGGGTCTACTATAAAAAGAAGTCTTGATATCCCAGGTATTGATTTACCTGGTGTTATTCAAGCTATGGATTTTTTGACTCATAATAATCGTTTCGTTGATAATCAATTAAGTGATCCTCTCGAATGCTATAATGCAAAAGGAAAAAACGTTATTGTTATTGGAGGTGGAGATACAGGATCAGATTGTATAGGTACTTCCAATAGGCATGGAGCAAAAAATGTAATAAATTTTGAACTTGCTTCAAAACCTCCAACTGAAAGAAGTGGAGATAATCCATGGCCTTATTGGCCTTTCACACTTAAAACATCATCTTCCCACGAGGAAGGAGCTGAAAGAGAGTGGAGTATATTAACTAAAGGATTTGTTAGTGACTCTGATAATAATCTAATTGGTCTTGAGACAGTAAATGTTAAATTTGACTCTGACAAAAAAGAGTTCATTGAAATACCTGGTTCAACTAAAACATGGGATTGTGATTTAGTTATTTTAGCTCTAGGATTTACAGGGCCTGAAACTGATCTTCCAAATAAATTTAATCTTGAAATTAATAAACGAGGTAACATAAGTTCAAATTCAAACTACCAAACTAAAAGAAATAATATTTTTACTGCAGGTGATTGCAGACGAGGCCAATCACTTATTGTTTGGGCTATTTCTGAAGGAAGAGAAGCTGCTCACCACATTGACAAATTTTTAATGGGAAGTTCTAACTTACCTCAAAAAAGCTCGTTAGGAGACCTATAGATATATTTCCATAAATTAGTATTATGAATTCAGATAGGATTAAATTCCTGGTAATCTCAAGTGCCTATCCCTACAGAGGAGGTATTTCAGATTCTACTCATTCTTTTTGTAATGAGCTTATTGATTCAGGAATATCTACTGAAGTGTGGACATTCTCATTATTATATCCAAGTTTTCTTTTTCCTGGAAATACCCAATATAGTAGAGAGAGGTTTAAGCAGAAATTTCAAATTAAAAGAAAAATTAATACAATTAATCCCTTTAATTGGTTAATGGTTTCTAAAAAAATTAATAAAGTAGGTCCAGAAGTAGTAATCTTAAGATATTGGTCGCCAATTTTATGTTTACCATATTATTTTATTAGTTTTTTTTTAATTAAAAAAATAAGAGTTATCGGGATTGTAGATAATTGGAAAAATCATGAGAAAATTCCTTTTGAGAGTATCCTAAGAAAACTTTTTCTAAAATCATGTTCAAAATTTATTTCATTTTCTGAAAATATTGCAGAAATGATTCGTTTTAACACGAGAAAAGAGGTTTTATCTCTATATCATCCAATAAACACAAACCTTCCCATACTTAAAGAAAAAGCAAAAGCAAAAAATGATCTAAACTTGAAAGACTATAAGTATGTCACATTTGTTGGACTTATAAGAAAATACAAAGGTGTTCAAACATTCATAAAATCTATTAATTATATAGAGGATGATAATATAAAATTCATAATTGCAGGAGAGTTTTATGATTCATTAAATGAATGCAAACAATTAGTTGATGAACTTAATCTTAGCGGAAAAATATTAATTGATAATAACTTTCTTGAGCTTGACAAGATAAGAGATTATATATGCGCAAGTGAATTAATAGTTCAGCCATATATTAATGCGAGTCAAAGTGGAATTACTCCTCTTGCCTACTTCTATAATAAACCTTTAGTTGTTTCAAAAGTTAGAGGATTAAAAGAAATAATAAATAAGGATCAAAGCGGCGAAGTATTTGACAAGACTCCTGAAAATTTAGCAAAAGCAATTCTAAATTGTATTGACGAAAAAAGAAATCAACTATATGTCTCAAATATTATAAAAGCAAAAAATTATTATTCTTGGTCAACTTTTGTTGAGAAAATTAAAACTATATAGGTATATTTTAAATAGAACAATTGCATTTATAGTGCCAAAAATTGCACCTACTAAAATGTCAATTGGGTAATGTACACCTAGGTAAATTCTACTATAGGAAATTAAAAATGCGTAAATAGAAAATAAAAAAATAAATAACCTATTTGATGATCTCAATAATAGACCGTAGAAGATTGCCAATGAAAAAGAATTTGATGCATGAGCTGAAAAGAATCCATATCTTCCACCACATGACTCTTTAACAAGTCTTAATGAGTCAGCAATTCGTTCATTATAACATGGTCTAAGCCTTTGAAAGAAGTCTTTAAATAAATTTGATGTTTGATCTGAAATGGTTATGAGTATAGCTAAAGCAATAATTAAGCGAAATAAAGTTTTAACCCTTTTTTTGCTATTAATTGAATATATATAAGCCATTAGTACTAGTAAATAGACTATTACATTGGCTTCAGTTTTTGAGAGAAACATCCAGAAATTATCAAAATATGGATTACCTAGATTATTAAAGTATAAGAATAAGTCTGAATCAAGTTTTAAAATTTCCTCAATCATTAAGTCTTATTATTTTTCTAGAAAGATAATTAAATCTTAAAAATAGAAACAAAGAGGAAGAAAATAAACCAGACAAAAGTCCTAGCCATATTCCAACCATTGATAAACTTGTATAAAAGCCAAGATAATATGATATTGGAAATCCAATAATACCATACGAAAGAAAAATAATTATGGCGGGCTTATTAACATCCTGCATTCCTCTTAAAGCACCAAGAACTACAGCTTGTATACCATCAAAAAGCTGAAACACACCTGCAACAATTAATAATTTTGATGCAAGCTCTAATACTTGATTTACATCAGTTAAACTTAAAGGATTATTAGGGTCCAAATAAAGAAGAGGTAAAGAATCATTTAAAAGTAAAAAAATCATACAGAAAATTACATCAATAAATATTATGAGAAAAATAGTTGATAAAGCGACTTCTCTTAATTTTTTATAATTCATCATACCCCTTTGATTACCAACTCTAATCATAGCTGCAACTCCAACACCTAGAGCAACCATATATGTCATTGAAGAAAGGTTAAGAGCAATTTGATTAGCAGCTTGAGAATTTTTACCAATAAATCCTGACATCCAAACTGCAGATATAAAGAATGCTACCTCAAAAAAACTGTGAAGAGCAGATGGAAGACCTAAATAGAGAATTTTTTTCAATCTTTTAATCTCTACTTTAGAAGGAAAAAATCTTTTTATATAAACAGATAGTTTCTTATGAAGTTTCAAATAAAATATAATAAATAATAGCATACAGAATCTAGATATTAAAGTACCTATTGCTGCCCCCTCTACCCCGAGCTTTGGAAAAATCCAATAACCAAAAATTAGAAAGAAGTTTAAAGCAACATTAATGATATTTCCTACAATAGTTGAATACATTGCAGCTCTTGTAAAAGACATACCATCAGCAAATTGCCTAAAAGCCTGGAAGTTTACTGTAGCTATCAGAGATATCGATACCCAAAAAAGATATGGCGAAGCAAGCTCAACAACCTCTTGAGGTTGATTCATTGAATATAACAGGTTCCTATTTAAAAAGACTATTAAAAACAAGAACAATCCTAAAAATAAGCAGATTAAAAAACTATGCTCAAATATTCTTGATATATCATTATTTTTTTTTGCACCGTCTGCTTCAGCAATTAAAGGAGTAATAGCTTGAGAAAATCCAATACCCAAAGACATTGCAATAAAAACGAAACTATTTCCTAAAGAAATAGCAGCAAGCTCAGCAGTTCCTAGTTGCCCTACCATAACATTGTCAATAAATTGAACAAATGTATGACCTAGCATACCTATCATTACCGGGTATGCTAACTTAAGATTATACTTGAATTCTTTACTGTAATTTCTGAACCTTTTAATTATTTGGTTCATGACTATAGCTTATAATTATCCATAAGATAGATTATAGAGGCCATTGCAGCAGCTCCAAGCTCTAATTCACGCTTGTTAATTTTATCGAAAGTGTCAGATGCAGCATGATGATAATCAAAATATCTTTGAGGGTCTGGCCTTAATCCAGCTAAAATAATTTTACCATCTTTTAAAGGTTCAATATCAGCTCCACTTACACCTTGAAGAAAACTTACCCCGTAATCATTAAAATACTCCTCAAACTTTTTTAGAGATTTAAATTCCTTATCAGATGTATCAAAACTAATTCCTCTTGGAGTAAAACCTCCCGCATCAGATTCAATTGCAAAAAAATGTTTTTCATTTTTGAGTTTTGCAACTTCAGCATATTTATTTCCACCCCTTAGTCCATTTTCTTCGTTAGCAAATAAAACCACTCTAATAGTCCTTTTAGGGGTGTAATTTAAAGATTTAAAAATTCTTAGTACTTCCATTGATTGAACAATTCCTGAACCATCGTCATGACTTCCATCTCCTAGATCCCATGAGTCAAGATGTCCACCTACAACAATTATTTCATCTGGTTTTTCTGACCCCTTAATTTCACCAATTACAGTATGAGTTAACACATCAGGAAAGTTTCTAGAGTTCTGTCTGAAAAAGAACTTTATTTTTGGATTTAAAGATAACATAGAACTTAAAATTTCTGCACCATTAGTACTAATTGCAGCAGCGGGTATTCTCTGACTTAATGATAAGCCTTCATAATACATAGAACCTGTATGAGGGTAATTATCTAAAGTTGTAGTCATTGATCTGACAATAACACCTACAGCTCCAAGTTTAGCAGCTTGAACAGCCCCTTGTGTCCGTTGATTCACACTTCCAGCATATGCTTGAAAAGTGTTAATCAATGTTACATCCATTGGACGATTAAAAAAAACTATTTTTCCACTAACTGAGTCTCTTCCTATATCTCTTAACTCCATAAAGCTTTTAACTTCAACTACATTTGCAGAAATTCCAATTGATGGAGTTGATATTGAACCGCCCAATGCTACAATTGGCACAGAGATATTATTTCCTGGTCTTGTTTCTATATGTGCATATTCAGGGGCACCCCTAACCCATTTTGGTACCATAACTGGTTGAAGCCAAACTGAATCAATTTCTAAGAGATCAAGCTCTTCTTTACCCCATTTTACTGACCTTTCGTAATTAATAGATCCTGATAGTCTTCCACCAATTTGGTTAGATAAGTAATCAAGCCATTCATAAGATTTTCCATTTGACAGAGCTTCATCATATATTTTATCAATAAAAACAGAATTTCCTTCAGTAGTTTGAGAATTAATAAAATTTAATGTAAGTAGTGAAACTAAAATTATGAAGAATCTCATATTATTATTTTTTTGTTGCAAACAAACTTACATCATCCTTTGATATAGTCTCACCACCTAATATAATTAATCGCTCAACTACATTTCTTAATTCTCTTACATTACCTGACCAGTTATAATCTTCAAGAAGTTTTAGTGAGTCTTTGGTGAACTTTTTTGTTTCAATCCCTTGTTCCTTTGAAATTATATTAGAAAAATGATCTACAAGGATTGGAATATCTGACTTTCTTTTACTCAATTCAGGTACTTTGATCACAATAACTGCTAGTCTATGGTATAAGTCCTCCCTAAAATTACCATCGTCTATTTCTTTTTTTAAGTCCTTGTTTGTAGCAGCTAAAACTCTAACGTCAACACTTATGTCTTTCTGACTTCCTACTCTTTGAATTTTATTTTCCTCTAAAGCCCTTAAAACTTTAGCTTGTGCAGCAAGACTCATGTCTCCTATTTCATCTAAAAATATAGTTCCATTATTTGCAGCTTCAAACTTACCCTCCCTATCCTTTACAGCAGAGGTAAAAGAACCTTTAAGATGACCAAAAAGTTCGCTTTCAATTAGTTCTGAGGGAATTGCAGCACAGTTTACTTCAATAAATGGGGACTTAGCTCTACTACTTTTCTCATGAATATTATGGGCAACAAGCTCCTTTCCAGTTCCACTTTCTCCAGTTATTAATACTCTTGCTTCAGTATTAGCAACCTTATCAATAATTGCATGTATTTCCATAATGGACTTTGAATTGCCAATTATTTCATATTTTTTGGCAACTTTTTTTCTTAATATTTTATTTTCAGCTATTAGTTCTTTTTTCTCTAGAGCATTTCTTACAGAATTAATAAGTCTATTTAGATCAGGAGGTTTAGATATAAAATCATATGCTCCAAGCTTCATAGATTCTACAGCAGTTTCAATGTTACCATGACCGGTTAACATTATAAAAGGAATAGTAGAATTAGTCTTTCTAGTTCTTTGAAGTAGCTCAATACCATCTACTTTAGGCATCTTTATATCACATAGAACAAGATCATAGGAATCATTCTTGATAAGATCAAGGCCTTTCTTTCCATCAGACGCTTCATGAATTTCAAAACTAGAGTCCTCATCTTTAAGTATTCTTAATAGAACTCTTCTGATTGGTTCCTCATCTTCAATTATAAGGATTTTGCTCATTTTAAGATTATTAGATGGTCTAAGATAAAATTATTTATGCAAACATATCTCTAACTTTTTCAAAAAAGGACTTTTCAGATTTTTTAGGGTTTGGCTTAAAATTATCATCATCCAGCATTTCTTTAAAGAAGTCTTTCTGTTTTTTATTTAGAGTCTTAGGTGTCCAAATATTTACATGAACTAATAAGTCACCTTTAGAATATCCATTTAGATCTGGTATTCCCTTATTTCTTAATCTGAGTGTTTTACCAGATTGAATACCCGACTCGAGCTTTATTCTAACTTTTCCATCAATTAAGTGAATGTCTTTTGAGACACCAAGTGCAGCTTCTGAAATACTTATATAAAGATCATAGTGGAGATGCTTTCCGTCCCTAGTAAATAGATCATTATTTGATTCCTCAATTAACACTAATAGGTCTCCTGGAATACCATTAGGATTATTAGAATCATTTCCTTTTGCTGATACTTTAAGTTGCATTCCTTCCTCAACACCTGGAGGAATTTTAATTGAAACTGTTTCTTCCGAATTAAGCATTCCATTAGAATCTGTTCCTGCACCTCTAGATGTAATTGATTGACCTGCACCATTACAGTTTGGACATATTGAAGTAGACTGCATTCTACCTAAAATTGTATTTGTAATTCTAGAAACCTGACCAGAACCGTTACATGTTGTACATGTCGAAAATTTAGAATCAGGTGATAGAGTTTTTCTTTTGACCTTGATTTTCTTCTCAACACCATTCACAATTTCTTCCAGTGTTAACTTTACCCTTATTCTAAGATTTGAACCCTTAGAAACTCTTTGACCTCCTCCACCAAACCCACCAAAAGATGAACCAAATGCACTACCAAAAATATCTCCAAATTGACTGAAGATATCATCCATGTTCATGCCACCTGCACCAAATCCTCCTGCACCATCAAAAGCACTATGACCAAACTGGTCGTATTTAACTTTCTTATTTGGATCACTAAGAACTTCGTATGCTTCTGCAGCTTTTTTAAAATTTGCTTCTGCAGTTTTATCTCCAGGATTTTTATCAGGGTGATATTGAATAGCTTTTTTTCTATATGCCTTTTTTATCTCAGCAGAAGAAGCGCTTTTTGATACACCCAATATTTCGTAATAATCTTCTTTCATAACTTTTTATTGAGCAACAACAACTTTTGGGAATTTTATAACCTGACCACCTAATTTATAACCTCCTTCTATTATATCAATTATTTTTCCCTTTTGATCATCATTTTGAGCAGGAATTTGACTAATTGCCTCATGAATTTCTGAGTCAAATGAATCACCAATCTTAACTTCCAGTTCATCAAGACCTTGGTTTTTGAGAGTTTCTGTAAGCTTATTGTAGATTAACTTAATACCATCAGTATCCTCCTGTTTTGGATCCTCCTGATTTAAAGCTCTTTTAAAATCTTCAACAACAGGTATCAAACTAGATAAAACTTCTTTGCCTGCTGTTTTAAACAAATCAATTCTTTCTTTTGCAGTTCTCCTTTTATAGTTTTCAAATTCGGCAAATAATCTTACATATTTATCCTTCTCATTATTGATTGCTTCATTTAACTCTTTAACTGAAGGTGATTTTTTTTTAGTTGCACCTGATTTAGCAGTCTTACTTTCAGTTTTCTTTTTATTCATGAACTATTTATGTTATTATAAGCAATTTTTTTGCCATCTTAATTTTATGTCAGAATGTCATATATTTTTTGATAGGTCTTTCAAAGCATCATCAATATGTTTAAACGAAAAGTCTGAATCACTAAGTTTAATCGATTTTACTTTTTGACTAGAAAGAATAATCTCAGACATTTTACCAAATACTGACTTGATAATAAAAGAAGGTATATTAGGAAATACAACTCTTGACTTATTAAAAATTGCAATTTTGTTTATTAACTCATTTTGTTTTACTGGATTTGGAGCAACTAAATTATAAGTTCCCTTCCAGGAATTCTCACAACTTAATAAAATAATTTTAGCAGCATCTTTTTCGTGGATCCATGATTGCCACTGATTACCACTACCAATCGGAGAAAGTATAAAAAACTTTGATAACATCTTACATATTTTATATAGTCCACCTGACTTTGATAAAACAAGCCCTATTCTCATTATGGAAAATGAAATATCAGGAAGTTTCCTTTCAAATTTTTTTACTTCATCCTCCCACTTTACAACAACTTGATTTATAAATGAATTAGGATTATTGATTGAATCATTTTCAGAAGATGTAAAATCTGAAGAGTCTCTATATGCAGCTATTGCAGAGGCATTAACGAATGATCTAATTTTAATATTTTTTTTTAAAATAATATCTAAAAAAAAGTTTGTTGACCCTACTCTACTGTCAAATATTTTAGTTTTATTGGCTTTTGTCCATAGATTAAATACAGAAAAACCTGCAAGATTTATTACGCAATCAACATTATTGAAACAATCTAAGTCAATATCCTCTTTTTTAGGATTCCAATAATAGTATTTTAATTGTGGATTATGGGATTTTAAATTTTTATTTCTAGTTAGAATATTAACCTCGTATTTTTTCTTGAATGCCAGATTTGCAATTTCTTTACCTAAAGTCCCTGAACCGCCTGTAATTAATACCTTCATATTGATTTTTTAATTATCTTCGAATTCTATGAAAATCATTAAATCTAAGAGTACAAAAATAAATGATGTAAACTTCTCTACTATAAAATTTGGAGAAATATTTACAGATCATATGTTTGAATGCAATTATGATAATGATAAATGGGAAGATCCAGTAATTAAGCCCTACAGTTCAATTAATCTTGATCCCTCAACACATGTTTTTCATTATGGCCAAGCTATATTCGAGGGAATGAAAGGATACAAGGATAAAAATGAGGATTTATGGCTGTTTAGACCTAAAGATAATTATGAAAGAATTAAAAAATCTTGTGAAAGGATGCATATTCCAATATTACCTGAGGACTATTTTTTTCAAGGCTTAAACAAACTAATAAGTCTCGAGAGAGACTGGGTTTCAAATGAGCCAGGATCTTCAATTTACATTAGGCCTTTTGTTTTTTCTTCATCAGAAATGCTTGCTGCAAGCCCTTCAAAAAAATATAAATTTTTAATTATTTGCTCACCTAGTGCTGCTTATTATTCAAAGCCGCTGAGTGTTTACATAGAAGATAAATTTAGTAGAGCTGCTCCAGGAGGTGCAGGGTATGCTAAAGCAGCTGGAAATTATGGTGCAGCATTTTACCCAACATCTATAGCAATATCAAAAGGTTTCGATCAAATCGTCTGGACTGATTCTTCCACTCATCAAAAAATTGAGGAAGTTGGAACAATGAGTGTAGTATTCAGAATTAATGATAAACTTATTACTCCACTTACAAGTGACACAATTTTAGATGGTGTAACAAGAAAAAGTGTAATACAAGTTGCTAAGGATATTGGGATTGAAGTAGAAGAAAGAGATATAACTGTGAAAGAACTGATTTCAGAGTTTAAGTTAGGTAATCTAAAAGAAGTTTTTGGATGTGGAACAGCTGCAGTGATAGCTCCAATTAATTCATTTGGTTGTAAAGATGAGAAATTTCAACTTGAAGAATTAGAAAACGACTTTGCTTCAAAAATTAAAACTGCTATTATTAATATTCAACAAAATATTTCTGATGATACTCACAATTGGAGATATAAAATTACTGAGTAGTTTACTTTTCTAGAATTGATTTTATATTTGGCTTAAAATAATTGGGTCCTTTTAAAATTTTTCCATCTTCCCTTATCACAGGTGTTCCATCCTCACTAAGCTTACTCATATTGCTCCTTTGAATTTCATCAAATACCTCTACAATTTTATCCTGAAGTCCGTGAGCAAGTATTGTTCCACAGAGAATATAAAGTTTATCTCCAAGTGCATCTGCAATTTCAACTAAATCCTTTTTTCTTGCTGCTTCTAAATACTCATCATTTTCTTCTTGCATTAGTCTATATCTTAGCTCAATTGTAGATTCATCAAGATCTGCTTCTTGATTTTTTGAGTATTTTATTTTAAAAGCTTCATTAAATTCTTTTACTGCATCAATAGCATTAGTTATCATAATTATTAATTTTGTTTTAGAAAAGTTTGATAAAAATAAATTTAATTAATGTTTACTAAAGGACAACTAATTTTTGCTATAATATTCATAATATTATTTTCTCTGATAATTGGATACTCTTATATCAAAGATTCAAGACTTCACAATGTTTATTATAAGAATTCGTATGTAATCTTAATTGTATTTATTGTTTTTATTTCTATAATTGCTGCATATAGTAATCTTTTTAGATAAGATGAAAGAGTTATTTCTTGTTTTTTTGGGAGGAGGTTTGGGATCTGCAATAAGATTAATTTTAAATAGATTAGTTCCAAGTGATTCCTTTCCATATTCAACATTAACAGTTAATTTAATTGGTAGTTTTTTAATTGGACTAATTATAAGTTATTTAATTAATTCCAATATGTTAAAATCTGACTATTACTACTTCCTTGTTGTTGGTATATGCGGTGGTTTGACCACTTTCTCAGCATTTTCAATGGAGAATCTGAATTTTATTAAGTCTAATGAAATATTAAACTCATTTATATACATTTTTATTAGTGTATCTTTATGTATAGCGTTGGCTTATTTAGGCTTTCTAACAATGAATAAAATATTTAATTAAAAATGAGAAAAAATCTATTATTTATATTTTGTGTATTATTTTCTTTTAATTTAAGCTCTCAAGAAAAAAATCTTTCGGAAGGACCTTTTGAACAACTGATTATAAGAGGAGTAACTTTAATAAATGGAAATGGTAGTCCACCATTAGGACCAGTTGATATTGTAATAGAGAAAAATATCATTAAGTCTATAAAAACTGTTGGTTATCCTGGAGTTGAAATTAATGAGCGAAGAAGACCTAAACTAAAAAAAGGTGGTAGTGAAATTGATGCAACTGGAATGTATATTCTTCCTGGATTTATAGATATGCATGGACATATTGGAGGTGTTGCACAAGGGGCTGAACCTGACTATGTTTTTAAACTTTGGCTAGCACATGGAGTCACAACAGTAAGAGAGCCTGGTGGAAGAGGCATTGACTTTAGTCTAGATTTAAAGAATAAGAGTATCAAAAATGAAATTATTGCTCCAAGACTTGTTATTTATTCAGGTTTTGGTTCAGGTTACACTAATGAAATAAGTAATACAGATCAAGCTAGAGAATGGGTGAGGTTTAATGCTAAGAAAGGTGCAGATGGTATTAAGTTTTTTGGATCTGAGCCTGATATAATGATTGCAGCTTTAGATGAAAATAATATATTAGGACTTGGCTCGGCTATGCATCATGCACAACTAAATGTAGTAAGATGGAATGTATTAAATTCAGCTAGAGCTGGACTGACATCAATGGAGCATTGGTATGGTTTGCCAGAAGCACTCTTTGATGACAAAATAGTACAGAATTATCCTTATTATTATAATTATTCTAATGAGCAACATAGGTTTGAAGAAGCTGGTCGACTTTGGGATCAGGCTGCAGCGCCTGGATCAGATCATTGGAATGCTGTAATGAATGAATTAATTGAATTAGATTTTACACTTGATCCAACTTTTAATATATATGAGGCTAGTAGAGACCTTCAAAGAGCAAGAAGAGCGGAGTGGCATGAAGAATATACTTTACCCAGTTTATGGGAATTCTACCAACCAAGCAGGATATCCCATGGATCTTATTGGCATTTCTGGGGCACAGAACAAGAAGTTGCATGGAAAAAGAATTTTAACCTTTGGATGAATTTTGTTAATGAATATAAGAATAGAGGAGGTAGAGTAACTGTTGGGTCAGATTCTGGGTTCATTTTCCAACTCTATGGATTTGCTTACATAAGAGAGTTAGAATTATTAAGAGAAGCAGGATTTCATCCGCTAGAAGTTATTATGTCTGCTACATTAAAAGGTGCAGAAGCACTAGATATGGATAACGAAATTGGTTCAATAGAAATAGGTAAAAAAGCTGATCTTGTTCTAGTTGAAGAAAATCCACTTGAAAATATTAAGGTTTTATATGGAACTGGGGCTATAAAGCTCAATGAAGATAATGAAGTCGAAAGAGTGGGAGGTGTAAAATATACAATTAAAGATGGTATTGTTTATGATTCAAAGCTACTATTAGAAGATGTTAGAAAAATGGTTAGAAAAAGTAAGGATGAATTAAATTATGAAATATATCAACCTGGAGAAGTAAAAGATCAGACTTCCACTAAGGAAAGAAATATAGATTAGTCACTCTTACCTATAAACTCAAACATCTTTAAATTAAAAATATTAGGTTTTTCAACATTAACTACATGACCACAATTTCGTACTACAAAAAGCTTAGAATTCTTATGGTTTTTCACTATTTCCCTAACTGAAGATAAGAACATGTAGTCCTGATCACCCATTATGTAGTAAGTTGGAATTTGTATCTCAATTTGTCTAAAAAATTTTAATAGAGGGGCTAATTCAGTAGTTAACTGAAACCATCTTTTAAACTCTTTTTGATAAAGCTTTTTTGCTTCCTTAACAAATAAGAGTCTGGATTCTTTATGATTGTTGTTAGGCATTACGATAAATGCAAAAAGTTTATATATCCACATATATGGAAGAATTGATTTTGTAGAGTTACCTAGAAACATAAGTACTTTTGATTTGAAATTTAATTTCATTATTGCTCCACCCATTATTAAACTTTTTACTCTAGTTGGATTTCTTTCAGCAAAATTCCTAATTAGAATTGATCCCAGAGAGATACCAACAAAATGAGATTTTTTAATTTTTTCAGCATTTATTACCTCAAGAATATCATTTGTAATTGAATCAAATGTATATTTTTTCTTAAATGGATTAATTGGAATTGATTTTGATTTTCCATGACCTCTTAAATCAAGTAGTAATAAATTGTATTTTTTTGAAAAATATTTTATTTGCTTGAACCATATCGTAGAACTACCCCCTGCACCATGAACAAAGGTTATCCAACCTGCATCTTTATTTTTACATAGAAATTTAGTATAATGAATCATGATTATAGTGCATTAATATAATTTTCCATTTCATCTCTAATTTTTTTTGCTTCTTTAGCAGCACATTTAGCGAAATCATCATTAAGTGATGCATAAATAATTGATCTTGAAGAGTTGATGATCAATTTTAAATTTTTATCCAAACCTTGTTTACAGATTTCAGCCATATTACCACCTTGAGCGCCAAATCCTGGGATTAAAAGATAAGAATCAGGAACCATATCTCTTATTTTACGTATCTCTTTAGTGTTTTTAGCACCAACTACATACATAATTCTATTACTGTTTTTCCAAGTTTTGGATGTTTCTATTACTTTTTGATAAAGCTTTTTATTGTCATCCAGATTAAGTTCTTGAAAATCGTTTGAGCCAATATTTGAAGTTAATGTAAGTAGAAATACTAACTTATCTTCAATACTTAAAAAAGGTTCAACAGAGTCAGAACCCATATATGGCGAAACAGTTATTGAATCAAAGTTAAGTTCCTCTAAGAAAGCATTAGCATACATTTTTGAAGTATTTCCAATATCTCCTCTCTTGGCATCAGCTATAGTAAATATTTCAGGGTAACTTTGATTAAGATAGTTCGCGATTTTATTTAGAGATTTGAAGCCATTTGCACCATAAGCTTCAAAAAATGCAATATTTGGTTTATAAGCAATTGCATATTCATTAGTAGAGTCAATAATTCTCTTCGCAAATTCAAAGATAGGATCCTCTAATTGTAATATTGATTTAGGAATTTTATTTTTATCAATATCAAGACCAATACAAAGAAATGATTTCTTCTTATTTATTTGATCATGTAATTTATTCATTATCATACTTCTCCAGCTACTTTAAGTCTCTCAGTATTGATATACAATTTAATCTCATCAATTAACTTAGAAACATCTCCATCTAAAATTTTTGGCAAGTCATAAAGTGTCAAACCAATTCTATGATCTGTAACTCTTCCCTGAGGGTAATTATATGTTCTAATTTTTGCTGATCTATCTCCAGATTTTACTAGCTCATTTCTTTTTTTAGAGTCAGATTCCATTCTTTTATTAAGCTCAATCTCATATAGTCTTGATCTTAGAACTTTCATTGCCTTTTCTTTATTTTTATGTTGAGATTTTTGATCTTGACATTGAGCAACAACTCCAGTTGGCTCGTGAGTTAATCTAACTGCCGAGTATGTTGTATTAACAGATTGACCACCTGGACCAGATGAACAAAAGTAGTCAACTCTCACTTCGTTCATATTAATCTCAACGTCAAATTCTTCAGCTTCAGGAAGAACCATTACAGTTGCTGCAGATGTATGAACTCTTCCTTGAGTCTCTGTCTGAGGAACTCTTTGAACCCTGTGAACTCCAGATTCATATTTTAATTCACCATATACATCTTCCCCTGCTATTTCAAATATGACCTCTTTAAATCCTCCAGCTGTTCCCTCACTAGTGTCAACAATACTCATATTCCATTTTTTTTCTTGTGCAAATTTTGTATACATCCTATACAGATCACCTGCAAAAATACTAGCTTCATCTCCCCCAGTTCCTGCTCTAATTTCCATTACAACGTTTTTTGCATCATCCGGATCTTTAGGAATTAGAAGAATTTTAATTTCATCTTCAAGTTTTTCTATTGATTGTTTTGAGATTTCCAATTGTTCTTTAGCCATCTCAATCATGTCTTTATCATCAGAAGATTTTATATAATCCTCAGCCTCATTTTTTTGGTCTATTGCTTCTTTATACAATTTTCCTTTATTAACAAGGATACTGAGTTCTTTAAGTTCTTTATTTAATTCAATATATTTTTTTTGATCTGCAATGATTTCTGGATTACTAATCATTTGATATATCTCATCATATCTTTTTTTAACAATATCTATTTTTTCTGTAAGCATAATGAGTTTTAATAATCAAAATTACCTAATTCTGATTGAATATTAAGTTTCTTATGATCTGATTCAATCACTTCACCAATAATTTTAGCATCTATTCCAACTGATTTTGAGATGTCAATGACCTTAGATGCATTTTCTGGATCTAAATAAATTTCCATTCTATGTCCCATGTTAAAAACCTTATACATTTCCTTTGGGTCTGTGTTAGACTCATTCATTATTAGCTTAAAAATTGGAGGGATTTCAAAAAGATTATTTTTTAGTATGTGTAAATTATCAATAAAATGTAAAATTTTTGTTTGACCACCTCCAGTACAATGAATAATTCCATTTATTTTATTTCTTCCAATTTCATCAAAAATTAACTTTAAAAGAGGTGCATAAGATCTTGTTGGAGATAAAAGCATTTTCCCAATATCAATATTGAACCCATCCAATTTATCTGTTAAATTTTTTGAACCACAATAGGATAACTTGCTAGGAAGGTTGTTATCGTATGACTCTGGATATTTTTCTTTAATGTATTGAGAGAGAACATCATGTCTAGCGGATGTAAGCCCGTTACTTCCAATACCTGAGTTATATTCCTTATCATAAGATGATGTGCCGGAAGAGGATAATCCAACAATAACATTTCCTGCTTTAATATTTGAGTTATCAATTATTTGACTCTTTTTGATTCTAACTGTCATACAAGAATCTACTATTATAGTTCTTACAAGATCACCAACATCTGCAGTTTCTCCTCCACCACTGTGAATATTTATTCCCAAACCTCTGTAAAATTTTAATATTTCGTCAGTTCCAGAGATTATATTGGATATTACCTCACCTGGAATCTTATTTTTATTTCTTCCAATTGTAGATGAAATCACAATATTATCAATTGCTCCGACGCAAGCAACATCATCAAGATTCATCACAATCGAATCTTGAGCTAGATCTTTCCAAACAGAAATATCACCTGTTTCTTTCCAATAAATATATGCTAGAGATGATTTGGTTCCAGCACCATCTGAATGGATGATTAATGCATGATCATCTGAATTTGAAATTAAATCAGGAAGAATTTTACAAAAAGCTTTTGGATAAAGACCTTTATCATGATTTTTTATTGCATTATGAACATCTTCTTTATCAGAAGAAACACCTCTTAATTTGTATCTATTGGTCATTATTTCTTACAAAGTTATCAAAAAAAAATCTTAATAAGTTTTTAATAAATTACCCTTAACAAATAAGCTTAAATTTTCTATTTAATATAATTTAGATTCAATGTTTTTGTCACTGATAATGAAATTATTGTATAAAATTAAAAATGATTTATTGTAATGCATTTTTCTCAATTTTTCATTCAATTTTATATGTATTTAATAATTTTTGTTTAATAAAGAATATAGATTAATAAAAGTTCATTAAAATTGAGGTTATCAACATCTTTAAAATTCAAAAAAAATTAAATTGGCGCACTTAACAAAAAATAATAACTATGAGCAAATCTAAATTAGAATATATATGGCTTGATGGGTACAAACCAACTCAAAGCCTTAGAAGTAAAACTAAAGTCGTTTCAGACTTTGACGGTAAACTTTCCAGTTGTCCTATGTGGTCTTTTGATGGTTCTTCAACTCTACAAGCTCCAGGTGGTTCCTCAGATTGTTTATTAAAACCAGTTGCAATATATCCAGACCCTGAAAGAAAAAATGGTTTTCTAGTAATGACTGAGGTATTGAATGCAGATAGCACTCCCCACGAGTCAAATGGTAGAGCAACTATTGATGATAGTGATAATGACTTTTGGTTTGGTTTCGAACAAGAATATTTCCTTTGGGATACTGAGACTAACCTACCTCTTGGATTTCCAAAAGATCAAACTCCTCAAGGTCAATTCTATTGTTCAGTCGGGGGTGCAAATACTTTTGGACGTGAAATAATGGATCGTCATCTTGACGTATGTCTTGAGGCAGGAATCAACGTTGAGGGGACAAATGCTGAAGTTGCTGCAGGTCAATGGGAATTTCAAACTTTTGCAAAAGGAGCTCAAGAAGCTGGAGACGAAATGTGGGTAGCTAGATATTTATTAGAAAGAATAGCAGAAGATTATGCTATTAAAATTGAATATCATCCTAAACCTTTAGGAGCTACTGATTGGAATGGATCCGGTATGCATGCAAATTTCTCAAATACAACTTTAAGAACTTGTGGATCAAAAGAGACCTATGAAAAAATATGTGAGTCATTTAGATCTGTTGTTAATGAGTGTATTGCAGTTTACGGTGCATATAATGACCAGAGATTAACTGGTGATCATGAAACACAATCAATCACTGAATTTAGTTATGGAGTTTCAGATAGAGGTGCATCTATTAGAATACCTATAATGACTGTTGAGAGCGGATGGAAAGGATGGTTAGAAGATAGAAGACCTGCATCAAATGCTGACCCCTACAAAGTAGCAGCAATAATTGTAAAAACAGTAAAGAGCGTATCCTAGCGGAAATAGTATCTTAACTAAGTAATAAAGGGATTATGAAAATTAAATATAATGTTAATAGAATAATCCCTTTTTTTCTTGTCAGAATATTTCTTCTTTTCAAATAAGCTAATGGAAGAATTATTGCTGAGAAAAGGATTACCCATAACATATCATTAAATATAATTTTAGAGTCAATTTGTTCAATTGGCAATACAGTAGATGTAATTCCAATCACTACAAGTAGATTAAATATATTAGATCCAATCAGATTACCTATTGAAAGATCATTTTGTTTTTTTATTGAAGCTACAACAGATGCAGCTAATTCAGGGATACTTGTTCCAATAGCAACCATTGTTACACTTATTACTCTTTGAGATATTTCATATTTGTTTGCTACAGATATGGCAGATTTTATTAAAGTTTCTGAGCCAAGCCATAGTAGCAATCCGCTAAATAAGACATAAAATATTGATTTAGGGATAGAAATTTTAGATGTATCACCTACATCTGAGAACTCAGAAATACTTTTCTTTTGATATAGAAATAAATAAATAAGTATTAAAGAAATTGAAACAAGAAGAATAATACCTTCAGCTCTAGATATTTTACTACCAGTTATTAATAGTATATAGAATAAAAATGTTGAAAGCATTAGGATAGGAAAATCTGAAGAATAAAATCTTTGTTGCAAGGTAATCGGGTATATAATTATTATTATTCCGAGAACCAGTCCAATATTAGCAATATTTGATCCTATTACATTACCTATGGCAAAATTTGAAAAACCAATTAGTGTTGCATTTAAACTGACAATAAGCTCGGGTGCAGATGTAGCAAATGAGACAACTGTCATACCAATTATAATTTTAGGAACAGAAAACTTTAAAGATAAATCAATAGAGGATTTTGTAAGTATATCACCACCATGAGATAAAAGAATAATTCCAAATAAAATACCTAAAAAATCCAAAATAAAAATTTAGAGGGCAATGGAGGACTCAAACCCCCATCTGAAGAGCCGTAATCTTCTGTTCTATTCAGTTAAACTAATTGCCCGTTCCCTGCAAAAATATATATATATAATGAGATTAATAATTAATCTAGTTTAAATTTTAACTATCTTAGTTATGAATTAAAAATTATTACAATGGATTGCAACTGTGTAAAGTGTAACTGTCAAAATTCATGTGAATGTACATGCTGTGAATGTTAAAATAAGATTTCAAATGACTGATTAACAGTATGTTACTAAAAGTTATTAACAATTTAGTAGAAAACGCTTGTATTTCTCAATTTTTTTTTACTTTTATATAAGTAAGTGAAAGAGACGGATAAATTGGCCGTAACGTTCAAAGCGAAAGCAGAGATAAAGCTTACAAAACTCTAATCATTAAAATGTAGTCAAATTAACTACTATTTGAAATTATTTTCAATCGTGAGTAGAGAATTAGAAAGCCTGGCGCACCTAGTGAGTCAGGCTTTCGAATTTTATATAATTAACTATAAAAAAAATAAAAAATGAGATACATACTTCTAATACTAATACCCTCACTTATTTTATCATCATGCGCAACTGGTTCTGGCAACCAAATGGCAGAAACGATAGTTAACGGAGTTCAAAATGAGATTGTACTTATTGAAGTTCCAGATGAGTTGGATGTGATTAGTGATGATGAACAATATGGAAACTTTGAAATAGCTGTTCCTGAAATAACTAAGGAAGTTTATGATAATGCAAATATTACTGCTTATATACAAAGAACATATGAAGATGATAGACCTGATAGATGGAGTCAACTTCCACAAGTATTTCTTAATTCAGATAACAGTACATCAGCATACTTAAGCTTTGGAGAAGGTTTTATTAGAATATCTTTTCAATCAGAAGAGTCTATTGACGAGTTATTTGAATTTTTTTCGGGCAGAGTGTTAAAACTAGTTATAGTTAACTAATATTGTGCATTTGAGCATAAGTACTGTAGGGAAGCTCAATTAGTGAAATAATTTCAAATACTTTTGTATCTGATATAATTTCAATACTTAACGATACTTCACTGTCAACTATTAAGAAATCTCCGGAATTGTAAATTTCATCATTTATTTTTAGTCTACCATATTGGATGAAGATTGAGTGGAATCTATCTTGACCTATCTCGTGGTCATACATACCTTTAACGAATGAATGCTGGTAAATTTGAATTGAATCAGATTTTAAATCTATTTGATTATTAATGTCTGAAATTATTTTAGTTTCCTTTCCATTCTCTTTTTTAATAGAAAAGATCTCAGATTTATAGTCACTATAGTTTGCATCCTCATATAATGACTCATGAAGGTTAGGATCAAACCATATTTGAAATATTTCAGAACCTTTTTTTAATTTTTCTGAATGAGATATTCCTTTACCTGCTTTAATAACTTGAACATCCCCCTCTTTAAGAGTTATCCATTTATCTAAAAGAGTGTCATAATGTTCAATTTCCCCTTTTAAAACAAAACTACATATCTCAAAACCTCTATGAGGATGAATACCTATAGTACTATCATTCTTAGGAGCCCAAGCGTGAGCCCAATAAAACAAATTTGAGTAAGGTCTTAATATACCACCATCTTGAGGAAATCCTATTGGTTTTTTTTCAAGAATTTCACCTCCATTAAAATTACCATTAGCCTGATCGTCTTTCTTAAAAATTTTAATAGGCATAAAATATTATAGGTGTTAATATTAATAATAATTTGTTAAAAATTTTTAAGTTTTTTGAAGAGTTTATCATCAACCCTAAAATAAAAACCATTTTCTTCATGTATACTTCCATCAGGTTCTCCATTATGAGTGTGATACTTAATAATATGTTCTTTGAAAGCTATAATATCCTGAACAACATATTCATTACCATACATATCAATTAATTTATCCATAAACACCTATTCCAGAACCAGCAGACTCAGCAGACTGCAGCCTTCTCATTATAAATAAACCATATATAATTAATTCTAAACTTGAATCACTTAAATCAATTTTATGTATCTCTATATTTTCTTTCCATTTCTTATACGAATACTTAATCGATAGAACAGGTTTTATCCCATCTTCTAAAAGAGTGTATAATTTTTCAATTCTCCACATTCCACCAATATTTGATTGTGATAATGTATATAATTTTTTAGAATGATTTAGACTTAGTGAATACCCTCCTGTTTTCCATTTATAATTAAATACACCTAAAATTTTACTTCCTTGAAAAATATTAAAAGATGAACTCCAAAAGCTTTTCTTTTTTATCTGATAAGTTCTGCTGTTATAAAAAAAGTTTATTTGACTAGAATACCATTTAGGCTTTATTCCTCTAATTAAAACCTCTTGATTTTCAAGAATTTGAAAATCTTTATTATTCCTTTCAATATTAACCTTAATCATTATCTATAATTTTCAAACCTGAAATATAGTAACCTATTTCTTCATCTGCAATCATTTTTGACATATCAAAGTAAATTGACTCAGGATATCCATATTCTTTATTATAATTTATTTCATAAATTTCTGGGTTTTCTTTTAGCTTACTTTCAATAAAATAAAAAAGAGAGTTAATTGAATAAAAAGATTCATAACCAACAGTTTCCTTTGGATCTTTTCCATCAATTAAAACAATTTCATCATTCTCAACTTTTATAGACTTCGGAAGATTAAATTCATAAGGAAAACAAAAACATGAGATCTGCTGAATCATTTCATAATTTTCAATATTTAATGAGTACCATAAATCTTTTTCTGATAATTGGTCTTCTTTAGAACATGAAACAAAAAAAATCAAAACTACTACAAAGAATAGTCTAATGATCATCTTTTAATTTTACGTAATTAGATGTCTTTTGTTTGAATCTATTGAATCTAGGTATTGAAACACTTTGAACATAAGGACTGTATGGATTCTTTTTTTCATAGTTTTGATGATAATCCTCCGCATAGTAAAACTTTCCAATTTCTTTTACCTCGGTGATAATTTTTTTTCCAAAAATTGAATTTGTAGTTAACATACCAATATAGTTTGTGATTTTATTCCTTTCATCAATATTAGAGTAAAATGCTATCGATCTATATTGAGTTCCATAGTCAGGACCTTGTCTATTTGGAGTTGTTGGATCATGAGAATCAAAGAAAACCTTTAGAAGTGTATCAAAAGATATTATATTACTATCATAGATTATTTCTATAGCCTCAGCATGTCCTGTTTTTCCTGAAATAACCTGGTAATAATTAGGATTAACTGTTGAACCACCAGCATAACCAGAATAAACTTCTTTAACTCCGTCTAAACTTTCATAGATTGTTTCAACACACCAAAAACATCCAGATGCAAAGTAGGCTTTACTCATTCCATCATAGCTTTCATTATCAATTTGATTAACAGGCCGAGGATTATCAACTGCTCTTTGTGAGCTTATATCACAAGAAGTAAGTAAAACTATGGAGGTAATTATAAATCTTTTCATAATAATGAGATTGTCTACAAATATAATATGATAAGATATCTTTGAGTAAGGTTGAAAGTTAATTTTATTTTAAAAGGTTGTTTAACAATTTTATATCGTCTTTATAGGTTAAATCTGGAACATGCTCACAAATTTTAAAAACTTTTATAGACTCATTCCTATTATTTATCATATTCTGGATAGCTGTTGCAATCTCTTTTTCACCTCTATCTTTATTAATTTCACAGTTTCTTAAATAACCATATACTTGATCACCAAAAAATGAGAAAATATTCATACTTACAAACTTTTCCTCAGAAATATTTTTAATTAAATTAATTGGTGGCTTCTCAATAATCTTATACAAAAAATTATTTTTTATCTCTAAAATTGAAAAAGAAGATATTTTTTCCACATTAAAATCTAAACATTCAGAATTATAAGCAATCATTGAATTATGAGTAGATTCTAATTTTAAAGTTTTAATTGCTTTTTTCGAGTATAAATTATCAGAATTACATACTATAAATCTTGATGATTTTAAAATTGGAAATTGATTCATAGCTTGAAATATTGCATCAGCTGTCCCCATAGGTTTTGAATTCCCATAGTAATCTTGAAATGCAAATCTTATTTTAACTGATAATTTCTTCTCAATCTCTTTAAGATAATTTTGGAATTCAATTGAGTCTTTTGATAGTATTACATAAAAGTATTTAATTCCTACAGTTAGTGAATTATTAATAATATGGTAAATCAAAGTTTCATTTTTTTGATTAATCTCAATAAACCCCTTAGCTCGATTATTAGACTGAGAAATCTGATCTTTTGAAAGATTAGAGTTGTCATTAGAATTTTTCATTCTAAATGACATACCAGCAGCCATAATAATTAAAGGAATATTATTCATAAGAAATAGTCGGCCCCTTACCTATTTTAGCTATAAAGGCATCTTTAACACCATATTTTTTTAATTCATTGACAATTTTAAGTGAAGAAGATTTATCCTCTGACAGACAAACAATAGAACCTCCTCCACCTGAACCAACAATTTTACAACCAATTGAGCCATTTTCCATTGCAATATCTATCATATCATCAATTACAGGAGTAGTAATTTTTAAATCATTTTTTAAGAAACTATGATGAATATTTATTAAATCTGCAATCTTTTTAATGTCTAATTTATTTTTATAAAATTCATTTTTTGCTTTTAATGTAGTTCTGTAATTACCTATAGCCGCCCTAAAAAATGGCTTTAAATTATCATCAAGGAATGATAGGTATTTATTTAAGTCTATTTTTTCAATATTTGTAAAACTAAAATCTAAATCATGATTCTTTACAATCTCAATTGACATTAATGCATTCTCTTTAAGTTTCTTTAAAAGACCTTGTGTATCCTTACTCTGACTTGAAACACCAATAATCATGTTACATAACTTGTGATCAAAGGGTATTATATTATCAGTTTTAGTATCTAAAAAAATTGTTTTTCCATTAGCAATTGTGTATTGATCCATTTTTCCTCCAGAACCACCTATTTCTAATACTTCAATCCTATATGATATTTCTGCTAATAAATTTGGAGTTATTTCATGATCAGTAAATGTAGAAAGAAGAAAATTTACCCATGCTATAATTAATGCCGATGAACTTGATAAACCTGAATTTATTGGAATTTTACTACTAATATTAATATCATATCCTATATCAGGAATACACCCAAAGTCTTTTAGAACTTCCAAGGCTATTTTAAGAAAATCTTTTTCACCTGAATCATATTTATAATCAATTGGTATTACCTCTCGTAACCCTAAATCTTTTTTTATAATTTTAAATTCTCTGCAACTATTTTGAGTAGCTTCAATTTTGATTTGATTATTTATTGTTGTAGCAATAATTGGTAGCCCCAGGTAATCTTGATGGTCTCCAAATAAACATATTCTTCCAGGTGCTTTGGATATAATTTTTTTATACATCAAGAAATAATTTTGAAGTTTCTATTTTCAAATTTAAAGAAATCCATTTTGTTTTTTTTAAATTAGTAAAACTTACAGAATTAACATGATTACAAAAAATGATCACAAAGAAATTCCTGGAAATCCATCAACAGCTAAGAGTTCAAATAAAAAGCTAAGAACCGAGGCTACTAATGATTATTTAAGAGTATTAACGATTGAAGATTGGATATTTTGGAGAAATAATGGGTATATAATAATAAAAAATGCTGTACCTAGAGAGCAAGCTCTAGAAACTGCTGAATTTATTTGGGAATTTGATGATAAGGATCCAAAAGATCCTTTAACATGGTATGCTGATGCAAGAGCAGAAATGCAAATGAAAGAACTTGCTGGTACCGGAATGGTTGAGGTATATAATAATCAACATCTTTGGAATAACAGACAATATCAAAAGGTATATGACGCATTTGTAGATATATGGGGAACTGAGAAACTATGGGTAACTATTGATAGGGCTAATCTTAATTTTCCAATAAGGCCAGGATTTGAATATAATGGATTTATACATTGGGACTACGACCCTGATACAAGACCACAAAATGTTCAAGGAGTTCTAGCATTATCTGATCAAACTGATCAGAATATGGGAGGATTTCAATGTATTCCTTGGTTATACAAAAATTATGATACTTGGAAGATTTCCCAACCAGAGGATAGAGATAAATTTAAACCAGATATATCAGGACTTGAAGACAAGGTTGTTAAAGTTTCTCTTGAAGCTGGTGATTTATTAATTTTTAATAGCACACTACCACATGGAATCAGACTTAACAATTCAAAAGATAAAGTTAGAATTGCTCAATATATTTCTATGATGCCTGCACAAGAAGATGATAATGAACTTGTAGAATGGAGAGTTAATTCATGGAAGAATAGAATTGCACCGGAGGGTTATGCTTTTCCAGGTGATCCAAGAAATTGGGAACAGACTAAGTATAAAACTGCTGAATTAACGCCTCTAGGAAGAAAACTTCTTGGTTTAGATAAGTGGTAAAATATATTTAAATTGAAATTTAACTTAAAAAATAAAGAGGAAGTAGAAAAAAGCTTTTTTAAATATGTTAGAGATTCCTCGCTAATATCAAGATTCTTATCTGTTAGTGAAGTTGCAAATACAATTTTGCACCTCTAAAGTCTATTATCATCAGGCACAAATGGCGCATCAATAAGATTTGACGGAGGAAGTATGGGTTCAATTATATAAAAAAACCCACCTTAGTTAGTGGGTTTTTATAAGAATAATTAATTATTCCATTTCTGCATCCCACTGATGTATACGGAATATTTTTCCGTCCCTAATAAATATTCTATCAATTAATCTAACATTTTCTTGTGTTCCATCTTTAAGATATCTACTTTCAGAGAAAGCAACAGTCACCCTAGTATAGTCCGTACCTTCAGTTACTAAAGGAACAGCATTCCATACATTTCTTGAAATTGAGTCATATGGTGAATGTAATTGACTAACTACATCATGAACAGCATCTCTAGTGAGAACCATCATCTGTCCACCTTGAGAAGGCCAGTATCTTACAGTATCCGTCATCATTTCATACATAAGATCAGTATTCTTATCAGCATATGCTAAAACTAAGTCAATAGCTATTTGATTATCTTCTTCTGAACCAAAGATATACTTTGCTCCTTCACTATTTGCAACACCTGCAGATTTTTCAACAACTGTTGATTCACAGCTTACAAGAAGTCCAATTGATAGAAATAATAATAAGTTTTTCATAATTATAAATTGATTTAAAAACTAAATGTAAAGAAACCTCTTCATTTTACAATGAAAAGGTTTTAAGATTTATTGAATAAGTTTGTTAATCCTGATCTGGAGCAACAGCAAGTATCATGCCGGTTGCATCAAAATAATCTCCAGTAGAAATTATTTTACCATCCTCAAATTCAAACCAATGGTATGCCATTAGAGAAAAATCTTTTCCAGATTCATTGCTTGTCCCTGACCACTCTCCATAAATTCTTACACCACCGTTTGGAACTAAAGTTTCATTATCGACTCCAGGTAAAAAAACTGGGTTGTTAAATTTTACATTTGAAAAATTGTCGGTGTAAAATTTACCAATATCATTCATGTATGTATCATAGCCAATTTGTCCCATACCATAAATTGGAGCAGTAGCAGTTACATCTTCTGATACAATTTCAGTTAATAAATCAAAATTTTGTGTTTCAAAAACTTCAATCCATTTTTTTGTAATTTCAACATTTGCCTGATATTCAGGATGTTGCACATTAGAACATGAAATAAAAAGCCCTAATGCTAATAGTATAAATATTTTTTTCATAATAAATTGATTTAATTAAAGTTAATATAGAAAAACCTATTGATTTTTACGTTAATAAAAGAATAATAATTTACTAAAGCTCAAGTTTATTATGATCTATTGCCCATCGCTTCACTTTTTGAACAAGACCTGTGGAAGAGCCAACAAGTTTTGCTGTCCTTCTTATACTTTCACCACGTTTAAGATGTCTCAGAATATTAATGTTTCTTGGTTTATCAAAAAACTCCTCAACTGATTCCAATCGCCTTCCACCTAGACCCTTGTATCTTCCTAATTCTTTAGCTTGTTGAACACCAAATCTTTGAGATTCAATTCTATTTTGATATTCCATATTTGCAAGTGATCTAAATAAATTTAGGAACAATATAGTATCAGGTTTTACTCTACCATAATCATCTGTTGTCTCTAATCTTTCAAGTTGAGAAACCAAAGAGACATCGTTTTGAATTAAAAAATCAATTGAATTAAGAACATCAATCTGATTTCTTCCTAGAACAGATATACTAGGAACAATAACTTTAGATATTTTATTTTGTTTAACTAAGGCAAATAATAATGAACCCTTCTCTCTTTTTGAAAAAGGAATCACACTTGAGCATAGATCAACATATACATTTTCTCTTTTAGATAAAGTTTCTGCCTTTAAATTATCATGTGTTTGAAAATAAGAAATAATCATTGTACTATATTAATATGTATTTATTATACACTATTTATACAAATATATAATAATATATTTTATTTTTATTTTTGTAAATATAATCAATTGTATCTAAATATTTAAAATTAGATACTATTAATTCATTATTAATTAAATAAAATAATACACTACAAAATTAGTACAATGTGAAAATAATTATATTCAAAAAAACGTAAATTTGAAAAAATATAATTCAATGGGTGTAGGAGGAATATTTATAGGAACACTAGCACTAATTTTTGCTATTGTTATTATAATGGAAATTAAGCAAAGGTTATTTTAATCTAAGAAAATAGTATTAGATTTTTTTACCGCTTCATCACATGCAAGAGCGATCTGCAAACTTTTATATGCATCTTCCATATGTGATTTTAGATCTTCATCATTAATAATTGAATTATAGAAGAACTCTTGTTCGTTATCACATAAATCTTGATGAGATGGATCTTCATCATAAACAATCTTTTTATTTGGGGATACGAACTTATGATTTTCATCTAATTCAGAACTGTGAATTTTTAAACAATTACTTTTTGTATGATTTTCTAAATTATCAGAATCTTTTTCAAATACATCATCATCAGATACAATAGAAACTGAGCCTTTTGGACCAATTACATCTTTCACAAAGAAAGCTGTCTCACTTATCATTGGACCCCAACCAGCTTCATACCATCCTACTGATCCATCTTCAAATCTAATTTGTAATTGCCCATAGTTATAATTATCATTGGGTACTTCATCGGATAATCTTACTCCAATAGCAGAAACACTTAAAGGTTTTGATTCCGTCATTTGGCACATAACATCCAGATAGTGAACACCACAGTCAACAATAGGACTTAATGAAGCGAGAAGACTTTTATGAACATCCCAAGTATCTCCTGAGCTTTGCTGGTTTAAATTCATCCTCATTGCAAGGGGTTTACCAAGCTTTTTTGATTCTTTAATAAACTCTTTCCATATAGGATGATGTCTTAATATATAACCAACAACTAACTTCTTGTTTTTTTCTTCTGCTTTTTCTATAATTTTTCTTGAACCAATTAAATCAGCTGCAATTGGTTTTTCTAAAAAAATATGGCAATTATTTTCAAGTGCAAATAATGAAATTTCTTCATGTGTATCCGGATATGTAGATATACAGACTGCATTCGGATTAGTTTTTAAAATCGCTTCTTTAAAGTCAGAAAACAAAGGATAATTAGAGCCTAATGATATATTCAAGTCTTCTTTACTTTTTCCTCTGGAAACTAATCCACTTATTTCAAATCCATTATGATTGTGGTAAGCAGTCGCATGAGAGGTGCCCATGTTTCCACATCCAATAACTAAAACTGAAATTTTACTTCCCATATTTTAAATTTTCATAATTATAATTCAAACTTATGTATTAACAAAATTTTTTTATAATTTAATAAAAATGAAAAACCAATTAATTGCCATTGCAATTTTTTTGTGCTTTTCCTCTAATATATACAGTCAATCAGAGGAAAATCCATGGTTATTTGGTGTTGGTTTAAATTCAATAAATCCTGAAAATTCTAAAAGTTCAAATTATAGACTTCCTTCATTAAGTTTATCAAGATATATTTTCGATAATTTCTCTTTAGGATTGAGCTTTACAGAAAATGAAGTTTCTATATCTAACGAAGAACTATATTATTACTCAATTGACGGTATAATTAAATATAACATACCTAATGAGTCAAAAATCCTTGGTTTAGATTCTGATCCTTATCTTTTTGCTGGATATGGACTATCTAACTTTGGTGATAGTGATGTTAATCTTGGATCTTTAAACACATCCTATGGACCAACATTTGGAGCAGGTATTAATTTCCAACTTACAAAAAATATTGCGTTAAATACAGGTGTTAGCTACAAATCTTTGGATGAGAAAAATGCTTACAGTAATCTTCAACATGTTGTTGGTATTAAATTTAATTTTGGAAAAGGAGATTTAGATGGCGATGGAGTTCCGGATAAAAAAGATCACTGTCCAGATCTACCCGGATTAATTGAATTAAACGGGTGTCCAGATAGTGATGGAGATGGGATAAAGGATGAAGATGACCAGTGCCCAAATCTAACTGGATCTTTATCTTTTGGTGGATGTCCAGATAGTGATGGAGATGGGTTTTCTGACCCAAATGATCCATGCCCTAAAAGTAGTGGGCTTGATGGTCAGCCATGTCCTGATAGTGATGGAGACGGACTTACAGATGATTTGGATAATTGCCCTAATGAGTTTGGACCAAAATCAAACGGAGGGTGTAAATTACCTGATCTTGATAATGACGGGATTCCTAATACACTTGACAGATGTCCTAACGAGCCAGGTTCAAATGAGCTATATGGATGTCCAAGTCTTCCTGAGTCATTATCATCTTATTTAAACAATTATGGTGAAATCTTTTTTGATTTTGACAGTTTCAATATTAATTCAGAACAAAAAAAGAACCTATTAAATCTTAGTGATTTGCTTAAAAAATACAAACACGTTAATCTTAATATTGATGGTCATACTTCAAATGAGGGAGAGTCAGACTACAATATGTTACTTTCTGAAAAAAGATCTAACAGTGTAAAAGAGACACTAATTTCAGATGGTATTCAAGATGAAAGATTAAATAAAAGGTCATTTGGTGAGAATGACCCAATCTATCCAAACATTCCACTTAGTGAAAGGAAAAAGAATAGAAGAGTAAGAATATCAGTAAATAAAAATCTTTAGTTTAGATATTTAGATTCCAGCCTTCTCTATAATCTCTAGTTAAAAACTGATTTGCTTGATCAAGATTAGTAATTTGCATTTTCTTATTGTCATAATCAAGTTTCTTTCTCCCAATAAACACATTACTTCTTTTTGATCTCTTGAGAAGGCTACTCCTTATAGCCACATTTCCGAGAAGAACAATTTCAGATAGTGGACCTGCAAAATCAAAATTAGATGTTAACATTTTGTGTTTCTCGCTTCCATAGCCATCCTTAATTGCATCAATCCAATGACTCTGATGTCCAAATTCAACAGAATCTATCGCAGATATTTTTCCTGTCTCAACTGCACCATTTTGACCATTTATATATAATCTTGCATTAATTCCATAATCCCCACACCATATCAACCCATTTTCTCCAATCATTAAGCAACCAGAATCACCAAGATAGTCGCTATCAGTAATTAAATCTGGTTGAGAGGGTCTAAAGCCTCCGTCCATCCAAGTCATTTCAACTTCACAATTATTAAGACCTGATGCTCTAAATTTATATGTAACATTTGAGCTAGTTGGACAAGCTTCTTCAACAACTTCAGAAGGAGTAAATGCACTAATATAAATAGGATTAGCGATGCTAGCCTCTACACTATAAGGTTCAAATAGACCCAAAGCTTTAATTGGAGCATCCATAATATGACAACCCATGTCTCCTAGAGCACCTGTTCCATATTCCCAGAAACCTCTCCAATCAAATGCATGTAAACCAGGAGTATATCCATTATTTTGAGATGGCCCAATCCATAAATCCCAATTCATACCTTCAGGTTTTTGAGAGGGATCAGGTTTTTTCATTGATACCCCTTGAGGCCAAACTGGTCTATTAGTCCATGTATATACTTTGTTTACTTTACCAATTCTACCATCCCTTATCCACTTTTGTATCATATATTGTTCTGGGTTTGAAGCACCTTGATTTCCCATTTGAGTAACAATTTTATTTTTTCTTGCTAACTCAGTCAACATTCTTGCTTCTTTAACATTATGGGTAAGAGGTTTCTGAACATAAACATGTATACCTTTTTCCATTGCAATTTTTGAAATATTTGCATGAGTATGATCAGGTGTAGTAATTGTAACTGCATCAAGATCCTCTTTTTCAAGTAGCTCTCTAAAATCCGTATAAAATTTTGCATTAGGATGATTTCGAACAGCAACTTGAGCACCATAAGCATATTGATGAACATCACATAGGGCAATAACATTTTCTCTTGAGTTAACACTTGCTAAAAGAATATCTGAATTACCTTTTCCATGAAGTCCTATACCTGCAATATTTAACTTATCACTTGGTGCAGTATAACCTTCCCCACCTAATACATGCCTTGGGACAATAAAAAGGGATGAGGCTAATGCTGAATTTTTTATGAATTTTCTTCTAGATTTATTTGTTAGGGGCATAATTGTAGATTTTTAATATCAGAAATTTAGTAATTATTTTTTAAAAACCATTGTTCAACTCTAAGTTTTGCATTTTCACTTATATCAAGCCAAAATAAATTAATGTCAGCAAAGTGATAGCTTCTAACTGGTTTTAAAAAAAATTTACCAGGAACATTAGGTAAAGATGCCCAAACAATTCCATCTATTAGTTTAATTTTTATGTTATTAGGGAATATTTTCATGTTTCGATAAAGTAGTCCTTTGTGAGATTCTTTACCTGCGTCCTTTGAATCATCCCAAGTAATTGGATTAGATGTAACACCTCCTCTAAACCAATCCTCATAAGAATCCTTTTTCGGGTATTTATTGAACTTATACGAATTCCATGAGACAAAGCCTCCTGTTTCATCAGGACTATTCATAGGTTTAATATCTTTAAATTCATTTTCCTTTACTTTAATCCCTACAAGATAAGCTGCGATAAGCTTGTTTTGCAACTCCTTTCCATCAATAAATTCTGAAATTAACCTTTTTGCGTGAACTGTTCCTTGGCTATGAGAAGCGATAATAAATGGCTTATTATCATTGAAATTCTTCAAATAATATATAAATGCATTTCTTATATCTTCATACGCAAAATTTAGTGCCTTAAGTCCTTCCTCCCTATATTTTTCGTTAAAAACTCTGATATGAGCTTGTCTGTAAAAAGGGACATAAAGATTTGCAGCATTCATCCATGCAGATGCTTGATATTTCACAGGCCTGTTAATTACGTCATATCTTATTTCACTATCCCAAATATTTGAATTCCATTCTTTTTGAATTTTACCATCAATTAGAGTTGGATAAATAAAAAATACATCTGCATTCTTTTTTTCTTCTGTTTTGTTTAAATATGCAATTTCATCAGGGAGATTGTTTGGTAGAACAGCCCAACTATGACTCTTACTGTAATCTGGGGTTTCGATATTTGGACTATCTTCAAATTTATATGTTTTATATGAAATTTTACAGCCTGTAATAAACCATAGGAGTACATAAACTTTAATTAGATTTCTTTTAAACATTTTATATTTTAAATTTGTATTATGAAAAATTTCAAAACTAAATTAATTATATTTTCAGTATTAATCTCTTCCGTTGCATGTAATACAGAAAACAATACGATTATAATAAAGAAAACTATCAAGCCAGTAAACAATTCCTCAATTTCAGGAACAATTACATTCACTCAAAATAATGATTCTGTTTCTCTTGAAGCTCATGTATTTGGCCTAGAGCCTGGCACAAAGGCTATTCATATTCATGAATTTGGTGATTGCTCATCTGAAGATGGACTTAGCACAGGAGGTCATTGGAATCCATATGATACTAAACATAGTAAATGGGGTGATCCAACTGGATTTCATCTTGGTGCAATTGGAAACTTTGAAGTCGATAGCATAGGACACGGAATGTTGAAATTTAAAACTGATTTGTGGTGCTTAGGTTGTAATGAGGACAATGACATTCTAAATAAAGGTGTAATTATACATAATGGAGCAGATGATTATGTTTCTCAACCCTCTGGAGCATCGGGTATGAGAATAGGATGTATGGAAATTAAAATTCCTGAAGAAGTTAGTCTATAATTTTTTCTAATTCCAAAGTAATATCATCTAGAGATTTAGAATAAACATCATCTGAAATAGGTTCACATATTTCAATTGAAAAAGGTAGCTTTCTGTTGATTACTTTTAAGCCATTTCTTTGAAATACTTCATTAAACCCTGATATTTTTATGGGTATTATTGTTGGATTATTTTCTTTAATTATATAAGCAGTGCCTTTTCTAACAGGTTTGCTATTATCAGTTGTTCCTCTTGGAAAAGTAATAACCCATCCGTCTTTCAAAGCAAGTTTAATATTATCTGGATCCTCAGCTCTAATTTCTCTATTAACATCTTCACCTGATTCTCTCCAACTTCTTTGAACTAAAACAGCTCCCGCATATGTCAAAAGCTTCGTTGTAAATGATTTTTTCATAGTCTCAAAAGAAGCTATATAATATAGGTTAGTTTTAGGACTTAATAGATATTTTGGTTTTTTTACAGTATCAATTTTTCCTTTTGCAGATGAGTTAAAGACATGCAACATTGCAATAACGTCATAAAAGTAAGTTTGATGATTACTTACAAACAAGACATTTTTTTCAGGTATGTTTTTTAAATTTTGAGAACCAATAATCAGAAATCTTTTACTTCGAAAGGTCCTATGAGTGATTAAACCAACAATTGCTATGATCAACCTCTTAATGAGAATGGTTTGACCAAAAATATTTTTTTTCAATTGAAAAATTTATTATTCAAATATAAAAAGTTAAAAGGTATAAGTATTTAACATTTTTTTAAAAATTAATAAAAATATTTTATTTATTTTTGAATTTTAATAAAAAAAATTTATAATGACTATAACACAATTAAAATATACGCTAGCTGTTGCTGAGTTTGGAAATTTTACAACCGCTTCTGAAAAATGTTTTGTTACTCAACCTACACTTAGTATGCAAGTTCAAAAACTTGAGGAAGAGTTAGGCGTGACTATTTTTAATAGATCAACTAAACCTCTTCAAGTTACAGATGTTGGAGAGAAAGTATTATTTCAGGCAAGAAAAATAGTAGAGGAGTCATCAAGGATGAATGATGTTATATCTGAGGAAAAAGGTATTATAGGTGGAACATTGAAAGTTGGTATAATACCTACCGTAAGTTCCACACTACTTCCACTTTTTTTAAATATTTTTATTAAAAAGCACAAAAATGTAGAGCTTAAGATTGAAGAATACAACACTGATACCTTAAGTAAGAAGCTTGAGGATAACACTATTGATTGTGCCATAGCTGCTACCCCTCTAAATAATTTAAAAATTATTGAAAGACCTATATATTATGAACCTTTTGTTGCATATGTTCCAGAGCATCATTTTCTTTCAGGTAATAAATCTCTTGAACTTGATGACTTGTCTAATAGTGATTTGTTAATACTCCAGGATGGACATTGCTTTAGAAATCAAGTTCTAAATTTATGTAGCATAGATGATTTAAATAAACAGTATGAATTAAAAAGTGGAAGCTTTGAAACATTAATAAATTTATCTAATAATGGTCCTTGGATGACAATAATTCCATATTTGCACTCAAATAATTTATCCTCTAATAATATTCAAAATATAATTCCATTTGAGGATCCTGCACCTGCTAGAGAGATAAGTATGATATATTCGAAAAGTCAACTTAAACTACCAGTTATTAATGCTCTGATGGATACCATCTCATCAGTAATTAGAGGTCAGATTAAGTATAACGACATCAAAATTATGTCTCCAGCTTCAGTTTAGTTTTACCACAGAAAATTGTTTGGCTAGAAATATTTTAAGCTTATATTTGCAACTCATTTTCGGGGTGTAGCGTAGCCCGGTTATCGCGCCGCGTTTGGGACGCGGAGGTCGCAGGTTCGAATCCTGCCACCCCGACTTTATTAACCAATTAACTATTATCATTTAATTGGTTTTTTTATTTGATTCTTTGTTTTTCGGGATGTGGCGCAGCTCGGTAGCGCACACGCATGGGGTGCGTGGGGTCGCAGGTTCAAATCCTGTCATCCCGACTTTTCAGGTTTATTGTATATTTATTTAATGAGAATTAGTAAAAAATTAATATCTAAGAAAAAACCATTCTATCCTATTTCCGAAGAGCTTAAACTTTTTTTAAAATATCATGATAGATGGATGGAAGATGTTATTTCATATGATGATTTATTAAGGTATTCTGATTCAATAAGTCTTTATGATAAAAAAAATAAAGACACTTTATGGGTTAGACTTATTTTTAATGAAAGCGAAAGACAAGAGATAGATGAAAATTTAAAAACTATTTACACACTTCTTCACTCCGATGGAAATCCTTCATCTATTCCTTATTTAAATATTGATTCAGTTGACTATTGCACATTTGGAAATTCTAAACCATTTAGAATAAAAATCAGGAATATAGTTAATGATAATTTTACATATTTCTATGTAAAAAAAACAGATGCGTCCAGAGTATATGGAATAGAATTTGAGCATATGTTGTCTCCAAGAAATCTCAACTTTTTAGTTAATGATTCCTCTTTAATTGAGGAGCATATAGCTGGAATTCCAGGGGATATTTTTATCAAGGAATATTTACCAAAATGTACAGAGCTTCAAAAATCTCAAATTGCAAAGGAGTATGTAAAATTTAATGAAAGATGTATGATAAGATTACTTGGAGACATGAGGTCTTATAATTATGTAGTAATACCTATTCATGATTTTGATCAAGTAATTTATAAAATTAGAGCTATTGATTTTGATCAACAATGCTTTGAGGGTAAGTTTTCAGTGTATAGACCACAGTTTTTCAAAGAGAACAAGCCAATGATGGATATAGTTAGAAATAAATTAAAGACAGACTCAATTATTCAGTATAAAATTGAAGAAAGATCAACTATTTCAAGAAGACTAATTATTTCAGATGAAAGGATGAAACTTTTAATTAATATTATGAAAAAAGATACAGTGAGTAAAAAAGAAAATGTTGAAAATTTAAAAAATGAAATATTAAAATTCACTAATGAGGAAAACTTTAAAAAATGCAAATCTATGGGTGAACTTATGGAGCAGACATTAGATTATTTAAAAAGAAATTATCAAAATGTAAGTTTAATTGACTTGATATAAAAAAAACTTTATTGAGTGATTAAATTATTTTAAATTCGAATTATGAAAAAAACTAGTTTAATATTATCAATTATATTTTTAAGTATATCTTCAGCTTGCTCTCAAAAAGAAAATTATCCACCTATTCAAGATTTTGACGAAAACTTATTTGAATTAGTTAAAATTATTGATGGAATTGATATTCCATGGGGCCTTGCATTTACTGATAATACTTCATTTTTAGTTACTGATAAGAAAGGAATTTTATATCACGTTGTAGATGGTAAGAAAAAAATAATACAAGGTGTTCCTGATATTGTATTCTCAAGACAAGGTGGTTTGCTGGATGTTGCAGTAGATGAAAACTTTGTTTCTAATCAGATAATTTATTTTACAGCAAGTGTTTCTGAATCTGAAAAAGGTTCAAATACCTCATTATTTTCAGCTAAACTTGATGGTGATATTTTAGTTGACATAAAACAACTTTACAAAGCTTCACCTGATTCTGAGGAGGAAAGACACTTTGGCGGAAGTATATTACTAAAAAATCAGCATATCTATTTCACTATAGGTGATAGAGGAAATAGAGATGTTAACCCTCAAAACATAAACTTAGATGGAGGAAAAGTCTATAGATTGAATCTAGATGGTTCTATTCCTTTTGATAATCCGTTCTTTAATTCAGATAACTCAAAGAAGGCAATATGGAGCTTCGGACATAGAAATCCTCAAGGTATTGTTAATGGATTTAATGATGATGAGATATGGATTCATGAACATGGTCCTAGAGGTGGTGATGAAATTAATATTATTAAAAATCCTAAAACAAACGTAAGCCCTTTAAAAGACAGGAATTATGGCTGGCCAAAGGCAACATACGGAATTAACTATAGCGGCAGTGAAATAACTAAAAATAAAACCTTAGATGGGGTTAATGATCCATATTATTATTGGACTCCTTCTATTGCACCTTCAGGAATGGTATTGATTAAAAGTTCAAAAATATATAGCGATTGGAATAATACATTATTAGTTGGGTCATTAAGCTTTAGATATCTTGAAAGATTAAAATTTGATGATTCTGGTATAACAATGAGAGAAAAACTTTTCCCTAGAATTGGAAGAGTTAGAGATGTTAATCTTAGTCCTGAGGGGTTTGTTTATTTAAGTGTAGAAGGTGAGGGTATCTTTAAAATTTTACCAAATTAGATTTAATGGCTGAATTTTTTAAGAAACTAAAATCTCTGATAGGTAAAACCTACTTTAAGTATTTAATTATTTCATTTGCATTTATATTTTGGATGACTTTTTTGGATACAAATTCACTTCTTATTCATGCTGAATTAAATAGAGAGATAAAGAAGCTTAAAAAGAGGAAAGATGCACTAACAGATGAGATAATCAAAGATCAGGATTTAATAAATAAACTTGAAAATATAGACAGTTTGGAGCACTATGGTAGAGAAAAATATAATTTAAAAAAACAGAATGAGGATATATTTCTTATTGAGTTTAAATCAGAAAATGAATAATCAATGGTAAAAATAATTTCAATAGCTAATCAAAAAGGTGGTGTTGGTAAAACAACCACATCTGTTAACCTTGCTGCTTCATTAGGTGTTCTTGAAATGAAAGTTTTAATAATTGATGCAGATCCTCAAGCAAATGCTTCCTCCGGACTTGGATTTGATCATAGTGATAATGATTATTCTCTATACCAAATTTTTTCTGAATCAAAAAAAATTAGTGATATTATAAAAAAAACTGAATCTCCCAATCTTGATATAATTCAATCAAGTATTGATCTTGTTGGTGTTGAAATAGAATTGGTTGATGTTGAAAATAGGGAATATAAACTAAAAGAACAGATTGAAAGCATTAAAGCTGATTATGACTATATTCTAATTGATTGTGCTCCTTCACTTGGATTAATTACACTTAACGCTTTAACATGTTCAGACTCTGTATTAATTCCAATTCAATGTGAATATTTCGCCCTTGAAGGATTAGGTAAACTTCTCAATACGATTAAAAGTGTACAAAAAATCCACAATAAAGAACTAGATATTGAAGGAATTCTATTAACTATGTATGATTCACGTTTAAGACTTTCCAATCAAGTTGTTGATGAAGTAAAAAAACATTTTGGAGATATAGTATTTAAAACAATTATCCAGAGAAATATTAAGCTAGGAGAAGCACCTGGTTTTGGAAAAGATATTATAACTTACGATGTAACATCAAAGGGAACTAAAAACTACCTTTCTCTTGCTGATGAGATAATTAAAAAAAATGTAAATGTCTGATAAAAAACAAAAGAGAGTTTTAGGACGAGGATTAGATGCTCTTATAGGTAACTCAGGTAATGATGAGAATAAATTAAAGCCCCCGAGCAATGTTAACTCATTTGAAATTGACTTAAATAGGATTGATGTTAACCCAAATCAACCAAGATCAAATTTTGATAGTGTTGAAATAGATAGTCTTTCAGACTCTATAAAAGATCTTGGAATTATTCAGCCTATAACTGTGAGAAAGATAAACCCCTCTAAATATGAGATAATATCTGGAGAGAGAAGGTTTAGAGCTTCCAAAAAAGCAGGTTTAACTTCAATTCCCTGTTACATAAGAGGAGTTGAAAGTGAATCTGATATTCTTAAGATGTCATTAGTTGAGAATGTCCAGAGAGTTGATCTAGATCCAATTGAGATTGGCTTAAGTTATGAGAGATTAATAGATGAGTATAATCTGGATATTGAGTCTATATCAAGAATAGTTGGTAAAGACAGATCAACAATTTCTAATTATATACGATTAATAAAACTTGATCCAATCGTTCAATCAGGAATTAGAGATAGATTCTTAACGATGGGACATGGTAGGGCTCTTGTTAATGTTGATGATAAAAAAGTTCAATTAGAAATTTATGAGCTAATAATATCAAAAAATTTATCTGTAAGACAAACTGAGAAAATCGTAAGGGGGTTGAAAATAAAAAAAGCCAATTCAAATATCAGTTCTGATGTCTCTAGAATATATATTGATGTAACTAATAAATTTGAAAAATTATTTGGTTCAAAAGTGAGACTAAAAGAAGATTACAATGGAAAAGTATCCTTATCAACTTCATTCAAAAGTATTAATGATTTATATTCTATTTTAAAAAAATTATCAAATTGAGAAATTTTTTTTTATCAATATTAATTTTAATTTCTTTCAATTCTTATTGCCAATCTGGATTAGACTCAATATATGTTAGCCCAAGAAAACAAAGGTTAATTAATGATCCTCTAACCCCATCTAAAGCTGCATTTTATTCTTCAGTTATACCTGGGTTAGGTCAGGTTTATACGAGAAGATACTGGATGGTGCCAATTATTTATGGCGGTCTAGGTACATCTGCTTATTATTTTAATTACAATCAAAAAGAAATGAATAAATATAGAACTGCATACAAAAGAAGGCTGGCTGGATATTTTGATGATGAATATATTGATATAATTCCTGAAAACGAGAAATTATTAGAGGGGATGAAATTTCACAGGAGATATAAAGACTTTGCGTTTATGTTTCTTGTTGGCACTTATGTTTTAAATATAATAGATGCAAATGTAGGAGCACATTTACTTCAATTTAATGTAAGTGAAGATTTATCTGTTAGACCATTTATTGAAAGTAATTATTTTGATTTTTCTCAAAATGCAGGAATTAAACTAAAAATTAATTTAGACTAGAATGAATTTTACTGAGTGGATTTATTTTTTCTTGATTTTCAATTGTCTAATTTTTGCTGGCTCTCAGAAACTATTCAGATTAGCTGGAGTTCCTGGCTGGTATGCAATTATTCCATTTTATAATATTATTAAACATTTAGATATTATTAAAAGACCTAGATGGTGGATAATACTTGTTTTTATCCCAGTAATTAATCTTCTTATGATACCTGTGATTTGGGTAGAATTTATTAAAAAGTTTAATCATAACTCTAAGATTGATAGAATATTAGTTATTCTAACTCTTGGGTTTTATTTTTTCCATGTAAGCTATTTTAGTAGTAAGACAAAATTAGTTGATGATATTTCTTTCTCCGGATTTGAAAGATCCATTGGATCATTCATATTTGCAATAGTTATAGCAACAATAGTTCATAATTATTTTCTTCAACCTTTTGTAATACCAACTGGATCATTGGAGAAGACATTGAGAGTTGGTGATTTTTTATTAGTAAGTAAATTTCATTATGGTGCAAGAGTTCCATCAACTGTTGTTACTCTTCCTATGGTTCATGATACTATACCAATTATTAAAACTAGATCATATTTAAAAAGTCCACAATTACCATATATTAGAATTCCTGGATTTCAAGAAATAAAGAATAATGATATTGTAGTTTTTAATTGGCCTGCAGATACTGTTAGAAGATTTTTTGTAAAGGAAAAAGGAGTTATTAAACCAAGAGATAAAAAATCAAATTATGTAAAAAGAGCACTGGGAATTCCTGGAGATACAATTGAGATTAAAGATGGAATTGTTTTTATAAATGGCAAGAAAAATGTCTTACCTGATAGAGCTAAACCAATTTTTACATACAATATAAAATCTAATGAAGGAGTTTCATCAAACAAACTAAAGGAATTAGGAATTGAGGGTTTTATTAGAAAATTTATTATTAAAAATTTAAGTCAAATATCATATGAAGAAATATCAAATTATATACTAAGTATTTCCAATACTAATGATAACGAATATTTGGTTTATACTGATGACTTTGGAATACCTTTAAGTATTATTAGAGAAAATAATTTAATTATTAGTGAGCTAATTGATAGTTCAAGAGAAATTAGTTTAACATATGAAGATGCTTTTAAAATAGAAAATTCTAATCTATTTGACACGATTTACAGAGTAACTCAGAGTAAAGATCTGTCTAATCTTAATTTCTTTCCAAATAACAAAAATTTTGATTGGAATAACGACTATATGGGCCCAATTTACATCCCTAAGAAAGGAGACAAAATTGACCTAAGTATAGACAATCTTCCACTTTATAAAAAAATAATAAAAGACTACGAATTTAATGATATTGTGATTTCAAATGGTAGAATTATTTTAAACAACAAAGAACAAAATTCATACACTTTTAAACAAGATTATTATTGGATGATGGGAGATAACAGGTACAATTCCGAGGATTCAAGAGTATGGGGTTTTGTCCCATTTGATCACGTTTTAGGGAAACCAGTTTTTATTTGGATGAGCATTGATGGACTCTTTAATGGAATTCAAAACTGGAAATTTAGATGGGATAGAATCTTTACTACTATTGGACTAGATGGAAAACCAAGATCTTACTTCCCTCATTTTATAGCTTTTATAGTCTTATGGCAGGTATATGTTTTTATCAAAAGAAGGAAATCTAAAAATTAATCATTATCAGAGTTCTTAAATAAAAAATCCTTCTCACTCTTACTTAAACTTTCGTATCCGGATTTACTTATTTTATCCAATATATTGTCAATCTTTTTTTGATTATCTGGATTTTCTTTTGCTTTAGATTTAAAATTAATTATGAATTTAACAATGAAGTCAAATGGTGAGTTTGATAAATTAAAATTCTTTGCATAGTAAAAGCCAAAAAAAGCACCGCCCAAATGTGCAATATTTCCACCAGCATTGTTAAAGGGTATCTGAATTAAACTTAATAAAACATAGAAAAGGCCTAGATATTTCAATTTAATATCAAAAAAAATAAGGTTTACTTTAGTATTTGGCATATATGAACACGCAAAAATAAGCACTGCATATACAGAAGCTGATGAGCCTATCAAAGGCGAAAAAGAATTTTTAAATACTGGAAAGATATTATATGAAATCACAAAAAATAATCCTCCCATGAGTGCACCATAAAAATATATTTCTATTAGTTTTTTATTCGTTAGAAAATTTAAGAAATATTTACAAACAACAAAAAGAATCAACATATTCCAGAATATGTGAAAAAAATCAATATGCAAAAAAGAATATGATATTAAAGTCCAGGGACTTTTAATAATATGTCCTATTCCTGGATGAAGATCAAAGTAATTCATAAGGCTAACTTGTTTTAAATTAAAAAGAAACAGAAATGAATTTAAAACAAGTGGAAGTAAAAAAACAATAATATTGATTATTATAATTTTTTTAAAAAAAGGTTGATTTAAAAAATATTTAAATCCTAGTTCCATCTTTTATTATTAAACTGATTTTTTTTCCAGTACCACATCATTATAAAACCAGTAATTGCTCCACCAATATGAGCAAAGTGTGCAATTGGACCGACTGAATATGCTGTAAATCCGAAGAAAAGGTCAAATAAAATTAGAAGAGGAACCAAATATTTAGCTTTGATAGGTATTGGTGGAAAAAGAAGCATTAATTGAACATTTGGAAATAACATAGCAAATCCTACCAGTATACCATAAAGAGCTCCAGATGCACCCACCATAACTGCTTTATATGATTGAATTCCAGTAGCAAGTTTTACTTCTCCTAATATTTGAATTAAATTGGTATTTAGTTTTCCTGTTTCAAAGAAACTATTTATCTCGTTTTTTGTTAAGCCATTATCAGTTAATAATTGTGTTACAGATATAACATCATAATGATATACAAGAGTTTGTATAAGAACAGCACCTAAACCAGCTGACAAATAGAAAAAAATAAATTTTTGTTTACCCCACATTTGTTCTAGTGGAGTACCAAACATCCATAAACCAAACATATTAAATAAAATATGAGTTGTGTCTCCATGCATAAACATATGAGAAAGAGGTTGCCAAAGAAAAAAAGTTGAATTTTTTGGATAGTGCATAGCAAATAGATCATACATCAACTCGCCAAAAACCATTGATGCAATATAAAAAATCACATTAATTATGATCAAATGTTTTACTATCTCACTTACCCTACCCATTAAATTTGTTTTCTATATCGTTTTTATTTAAAGTAATAAATATTTGCTTATTATCAGGTGACAGATTAGGTTCTTTACATGAAAATAGATGATTTACAATATACTCTTGCTCATCCATATTAAGCTTTTGACCTGATTTGATTGATGTAATTTTTGAAAGTCTTTTTGCAAAAAAGTCAGCTGAACTAAAATTATTAGATACATTGAACTCTTCATTTAGAATATTTTCAATAACTTCTTCTACATTATTTTTTTCTATACCAAATGGAATGGATTCAATAAGCATTAATTCATTCTTAACAATTATATCAAAACCAATTGATTTAAATTCATCGATAATTTTGTTAAATAGTAATAATTGTTTTTTTGTCAAAGTTAATTCAATTGGAAAAACTAACTTTTGAGAATTAACAGAGTTTTCAAAAATTGATTTTAAAAAAGACTCATACAATATTCTCTGATGAGCTAAATTTTGATTTATTATAATTAGAGATGACTTATTAGTACTTACAATAAATTTATTCAAAATCTGAAAAATCTTTAAAGCTTGATTATTATCGTCCTCTATGTTTAATTTATAATCAGGAGCCATGTCATCATTGATAATTTTACTCACTTTCTCGTCTTTAAAAACCTTAAAAGGGTTAAATTCAGAATTAATCTCAATAGTAGGATTAGTTGGCTGTGACTTAACTTGATTATATGAAATATCCATTGAAGGATCCTTATCAAAGTCAAGGACAGGACTAACCTGGTATATACCAAGAGAATGTTTAACTAAAGAATTTATTATTGAATATAAATTTTGATCATCATCAAATTTTATTTCTGTTTTGTTTGGATGGACATTAACATCTATTTTGGTTGGATCTATTTCGATAAATAGAAAATATCCAGGGTGATATCCATCATTTAGCAAACCCTCGAATGATGCAGAAATTGAATGACTAATAAATTGACTTTTAATAAACCTATTATTTACAAAAACAAACTGATTACTCCTTGATTTTTTTGAAAATTCAGGCTTTAAAACAAAACCAGAAATATTAGCAATTTGGGTACTTTCGTTAATAGGAATTAAATTTTCTCTGATTTTTTCTCCAAATATTGATATAATTCTTTTGTTTAATGACTCCTCTTTTAGATAAAAAATTTCCTCTTCATTATTAATAAATGAAAATTCAATTTCTGGATGTGAAATTGCTAACCTGTGAAAAACATCTAGTATATGTCTGAGTTCAACAAAATCTGATTTTAAAAAGTTTCTTCGTGCTGGCACGTTATAGAATATATTCTTTATTTTAATTGAAGTACCTTCTTGAATATTTGAGTCCTTTTCACTTAAAAGCACGCCTCCATTAATTTCTATAAAATGGCCATTTTGATTATCATAAATTGATTCCATTTCTACCATTGAAACTGAGGCAATAGCAGCTAATGCTTCACCACGAAATCCCATTGATCTAATAGAAAAAATATCTTCTATTTTATTAATTTTTGATGTTGCATGTTTAGTAAATGATAAATGCATATCATTTCTTGACATTCCTTTTCCATTATCAATTACCTGAATTAGATTTTTTCCAGCATCTTTTATTATTATTTGAATTCTGGTTGAATTTGCGTCAATAGAATTTTCTATGAGTTCTTTTAGTACAGAAGAGGGTCTTTGAACTACTTCACCAGCAGCAATTTTATTTGAAACATCACTTGGTAAAATTTTAATTATATCTGACATTAATTTATAAAGAAAATATTTATATCAAAATCAATGATATATAAAAATACCAAAATAAGAAAAAGAACTATTAAGATTAATGTCATATTAATACCTCTGTTTTTTCTATTACGCATTTTATACCTTTGATCAGCCCAATGTTTTCCGATGTCGTTTGAATTATATGACTCTCTATAAACGGAAAACTTTGATTCAAAAGTTGGCGCAACATCATCTTTACCTTTGTAAAAACGAGGAGTATAGTTGAATTTTCTGTTTTTATTTAACTTAAAGAAGCTAACTTTCATTGATTAAATGTAATCATTTTCAGAGCTGCCATGGCAGAATCTTCACCCTTGTTATACTTACCGCCACTTCTGTCAATAGATTGACTAATTTTATCATCTGTCGACACGCATAAAATTACAGGTATATCAGATATAACATTTAAATCTTTAATACCGCTTACAACAGCATTAGATACAAATTCAAAGTGTCTTGTTTCACCCTGAATTATACATCCAATTGCTATAACTGCATCAATATTTTTATTAATCAGGCTTTTGCATGCAAAAATTAACTCAAAACTACCAGGAACATTTATTTTAGAAATATTTTTTTCTTGGACACCGTTTTTTATTAGAATGTTTTTTGCTCCCATGAATAGCTTCTCAGTAATTTCATTATGCCACTCTGAGACAACACAAGCAATTTTTAATTTATCAGGATTTAGTAATTTAAATTCTTTGTTAGAATTATCAAATTGCTTAGAAGACATTTTAATTATTTAAATTTTCAATTCTACCAATTTGAACTTCAACTGAACTAAATTCGTGGGAATCTGGAAACTCTTCTTTTATTCTATTTAAATAATTTAATGCAGAACTATATTCACCAAGTTCAGAACCTATAAGTGCAGCTTTTAATAAATATTTTGGAGTAGTATATATGTTTTCGTTGTGCTTGAAAGCCTTTTTATAATATTCATATGCTTCCTTTGGTTGATTCAACTCCGAGAAACAATCTCCAATAGTTCCTAAAGAAATCGATTTTAGTAATATATCATCCGAGTTAAATTTTTCAAGGTAAGTTATTGCTTTATCGTATTCTTTAAGGTTCAAATATGACATACCAATAGAATAGTTTGCTAGATTTGCTGCTTTTGTTCCAGAATATTCATCAACAATATCAAGAAATCCATATTTTCCTTCTCCTCCATTTAAAGCTAACTTAAAAAGTGAATCTGATTCATTTGATACTAGTGCTAATTCAAAAAAATATTGTGCTTGATTTAGTTCACTTATAGCCTCTGTTTCTTTAGGTTCTGCAATAAATCTCTGGTATCCCAAATAAGATAGAACAGACAATGAAATTAGCGCAATAACTGAAAAAATTTTATTCTGATTTTTTAGTATCCACTGTTCAGATTTGTTAGCAGTTGAATCTAGGGAATCAAACACTTCAGCAGTTTGACTTTTTTCACCTTGATTTACTGTTTTTGATCTACTTTTTTTATAACCTCTTCTATTGAATGTTGCCATAATAAATTTTTGAATCCCAAAATTAATGTTTTATTTTGAATAGCAAATATGTTTTTACATTCACTAAAGATTGATAACTATAAAAATCTAGACAAACTAAAGTTTAGTTTTAGTAAAAAAATTAATTGTTTCATTGGTAAAAATGGTATCGGAAAAACCAATATAATTGACTCTATATATCATCTAGCATTTACAAAAAGCTATTTTAATCCATCCACATCACAAAATGTTAAAATTGGTCAAGATTATTTTTCAATTAATGGAGATTTTGAAATTAACAACAGAGGTGAAAATGTCCATTGTTACTTTAAAAATGGAGAAAAGAAAGTTATTAAAAGAAATAGCAAGTTATATAAAAGAATTTCTGATCATATCGGCTTAGTAAATTTAATTATTATTTCACCTCATGATCGTAATCTTATAACAGAGGGTAGTGAAATGAGAAGGAAATTTATAGATTCAGTTATAGGTCAGGTTGACAAGATATATCTGCAGAGAGTTATAGATTATGGAAAAGTTATTACTCAAAGAAATTCCTTATTGAAGTACTTCTTTATTAACAGGAAATTTGACAAGGATACGATTGACTCATATGACCAACAACTAATTAGTCTTGGAACTCCAATTTTTAAAGAAAGAACTAACTTTTTAAAAACTTTTATACCAATATTTAAAAAATATTACTCTAATATAAGTTCTGAAAATGAATCTGTTGACATAAATTATAAAAGTGATTTAAATTCTGGAAGTTTTTCAGAGATTTTAAATGAAAGTTTATCTAAAGATAGATTTCTGCAATATAGTTCAAAAGGCATACATAGAGATGACTTAAACTTTATAATTGAAAATAACAAGATCAAAAATTTCGGAAGTCAAGGACAGCAGAAATCATTTCTTATTGCTTTAAAGCTTGCTCAATTTGATTATTATAAAACAAAATTTGGCAATTCACCAATTGTATTACTCGATGATATTTTTGATAAACTTGACCAAGAACGAGTCAGACAAATAGTACAAATACTAGAAAAGAAAGATTTTAGTCAGATATTTATAACAGATACTCATATTGATAGAGTAAAAGATGCTTTATCTGGACTGAAAAATAAAGAAGAAATATTTGATTTAGAAAAAATATACTCAAATGAATAGAAGAGGAGAGATTAAAAAAATTTCTAAAGTTTTAGACGAAGTTGTTTCACAAAAACACTTTAAAATTGGAATTGACAATGTAAGAGTTCAAGATGCATGGGTTAAGGCTATGGGAGAAAACATTCAAAAATATATATACAATGTAAAATATAAAAGGGGTATACTTTTTATAAAACTAAAATCCTCAGTACTTAAAGAAGAATTAATTTTTGAAAAGAATAAGGTAATTAAACTTATAAATCAGGAATTAGGAAAAGAATATGTAAAAGAGTTAGTCCTTAACTAAAAATTTCGCTATCGCTAAAGTGAAAGCTTATTTCGATAGAAGCATTCTCATCACTGTCTGATCCATGTACTGCATTTTCTCCTTTAGATTTAGCATATCTTTTTCTAATTGTGCCCTCCTTAGCTTCTTTGGGGTCAGTAGAACCAATAAGTTTTCTAAAGTCAACAACTGCATTACTCTTTTCTAATGCTGCTGCAACTATTGGACCTCTTGTCATGAACTGAATTAAATCTTTAAAAAAAGGCTTATCTGAGTGAACTGAGTAGAATTGTTCAGCTTCTTCTTTAGTCATTTTTTTGTACTTCAGTGCAATTATTTTAAACCCAGCTTCTTTTATTATGTTTAGAATTGGAAGCATGTACCCCTGCTCTATTGAGTCAGGCTTAAGCATAGTAAATGTTCTATTTGAATCCATGCGGCAAATTTAATAATATCTGACATTAATCAAAGTTTTAGTAATTAGTTTATTTTAATTTTCAATATAATATTATATTAGTCGACTCATGGATAAGAAGATTCTTGAAAGTATTAAAAGTATTCTATCTACAAATAAGAAAATCATTTTAATACCACATAGTAGTCCTGATGCTGATGCACTTGGAAGTTGTCTTGCTTTGTTTCATTTTTTAAAAAATGACCATAGTGTAAGTATTATTTCACCAAATGAATTTACTGAGATACTTAACTTTCTTCCTGGTTCAGAAAATGTCATAGTTTACGAATCTCAGAAAGAGAAATCAGATATTTTATTTGATAATGCTGAAATTATTTTTACACTAGATTTTAATAGTTTAGGAAGAGCTAAAAATGTTTCTTATAAAATATCAAAATCATCTGCAAAAGTTATTATGATTGATCATCATGAGAACCCAGATGATTATGCTGACTTTATGATTTCTAATTCTAAAATGAGTTCAACAAGTGAGATGATTTATGATTTCATAGCTTACATAGATTCAAATAAAATTGATAATAACATTGCAACATGTCTTTATACTGGAATAGTTGCAGATACTGGTTCTTTTCGTTTTCCTTCAACAACTTCTAGAACACTTCTTGTTGGCTCCAAATTAATTGATCATGGTGTAGATGTTACTCACATTTTTGAAAAATTGCATAATAATTTTCAATTTGATAGACTTAAACTCCTTGGAACCACAATAAATAACTTTAAAAGAATTGATGATTTACCTGTATTGTACACTTTAATAACTGACGAAGATCAAAAGTCTAGTAATTTTAAGAAAGGAGATAGCGAGGGTTTTGTAAATTATGGACTTAGTGTTGAAGGAATTTTGTGTTCTGTTTTATTTATAGAAAAAAAAGAGGATGAATTAATTAAAATTTCATTTAGGTCTAAAGGTGATTTTAAAGTTAATATATTTGCTTCAAGATATTTTAATGGTGGAGGCCATATTTATGCTGCTGGTGGAATCTCAAAATTAAATTTAATAGATACTGAAAAGAAATTTATCAGTGATATTAAACAATACTTAAAAGAATATTATGATTAAAAAATCTATCATATTTATAACAACAATACTAATCTTAAACTCATGTAATATGAATGATTACTCTGAACTAAATGAAGGAATATACGCAAGCTTGGAAACCTCAAAAGGTGATATATTACTAGAACTATTTTTTAAGCAGACGCCATTAACTGTATCTAATTTTGTTGCATTATCTGAAGGAAACCACCCTGCAGCAGATGAACAATTTTCGAAAAAACCATATTATGATGGTCTAAAATTTCACAGAGTGATTGACAATTTTATGATTCAAGGTGGTGACCCTACTGGAACTGGCTCAGGCGGACCTGGCTTTCAGTTTGATGATGAATTTAGTGAAGAATTAAAACATACAGGACCAGGTATTTTGTCGATGGCTAATGCTGGACCAGGAACAAATGGAAGCCAATTCTTTATAACTCATGTAGAAACTCCATGGCTTGATGGAAAGCATTCTATCTTTGGAAAAGTTAACTCTGGCCAAGATGTTGTTGATAATATTGCTCAAGATGATATTATTAAAAGCGTAAAGATCATAAGAATTGGTAAAGATGCTGAGGAATTTGATGCTACTAAGATATTTGAAGACTATATAACAAATAAGAGTCAAGCAGATATCTTAAAAGCTGAAGAAGAAGCTAAACTTCTAGATGATTTAACATCAGGAATGATTGAAACTGAAAGTGGATTAAAATATAAAGTTTCAAAAAAAGGAAGTGGTCCTAATGCAAAGATCGATGATGTC
>CENP01062880.1_pt1 | contig 67788 bp, 53 predicted proteins | sample 361281 | NCBI WGS metagenome assembly CENP01 (sample SAMEA2591122, study PRJEB7988) | marine metagenome | biome: marine biome (ENVO:00000447); feature: deep chlorophyll maximum layer (ENVO:xxxxxxxx); material: saline water (ENVO:00002010), including plankton (ENVO:xxxxxxxx) | depth 70 m
AGTAATTCATCCCAATTATCATTGGTCCTTACCCCTTTCAAAGAAAAATTAGAACAATTTGGGAAAAATGTTCAAGAAACCCATGAAAAAGGACAAAAAGAAAGAATAGAATTAAAAAGTGAAGTGAATAAGCTTGTTGAGCAAAATGAAAATCTAAAAAACGAAGCCAACCAATTAACAAAAGCCTTACGCGGTGATGTTAAAATGCAAGGAAATTGGGGAGAAATGGTTTTGGAAAAACTTCTAGAGAGAACAGGGTTAACGAAAGGGAGAGAGTATACTGTTCAAGAGAGCGTAACAAATGAAGAGGGAAAGCGATACCAACCTGATGTAGTTCTTCACCTACCCGATGAAAAAAATATAATCATCGATAGTAAAGTTTCCCTAGTCGCCTATGAACGTTTTGTCAATGCAGAAAGTGTAGAGGAACAATCTAAAGCTCTAAAAGATCATTTGATTTCGATCAAGAATCATATCAAGGGCTTATCTGAAAAGAATTACCAAAACCTTTATGGAGTTTCACTTGACTTTGTAATACTATTTGTTCCCATTGAGGGAGCCTATAGCGTTGCTCTTCAAGCCGAGCCTGGACTATATCAAGAAGCATTCGATAAAAATATAGCTATGGTAAGTGCCACGAGTCTCTGGTCGACGCTCAGAACGGTAGGTACCTTGTGGCGACAAGAACGTCAAAATGCGAATGTTCAAGAAATTATAAGACAAGCTTCCGATCTATATGACAAATTTGTGGGCTTCTCTGAAGAACTAGTAAAAGTGGGTAACCAAATGGATACAGCTAAGAGGTCTTATGAAAACAGTATGAAAATACTCTCAGAGGGCAAAGGGAACTTGGTGAGAAGAACTGAAAATTTAAGAGTTCTTGGGCTCAAGAATAGCAAAACGGTTAATACGAATCTTGTTGACAGGGGAATGCATGAAAATAATAAAAATAATTCTCCGGAAGAATGAATGAGACAATGATTTATGGTGTTCATCCTGTTCTGGAGGCATTAAACTCAGGCAAGGAAGTAGATAGAATATTTATTGTAAGAGGAAGAAGTGAAAACATAGATCCTATTATTGAAATAGCAAAATCCAATGGTGTCACATTCAAAATCGTTCCTGTAGAAAAAATGAATCGCCTAACTAGAAAAAATCATCAAGGCGTCATTGCTTTTTTAAGTCCAATTGTATTTTCATCTCTAGAAAATATTATCGACTTAACATATTCTGCCGGAGAAACTCCCTTGATTTTGGTTCTTGATCGTATAACGGACGTCAGAAACATTGGAGCGATTGCTCGATCGGCAGAAGGATCTGGCGTCCAAGCCATAGTCATCCCTAAAAACAACTCTGCTCCCATCAATGGAGACGCTGTAAAATCTTCTGCGGGCGCACTCCTGAGAGTTCCGATTTGTAAAGAAAAAAACTTATCTCATACCCTTTCATATTTAGAAGAATCAGGACTTCAAATTATAGGGTGCAGTGAAAAAGCAAATTCCTACATCTCAGACATAAACTTTTCCAACCCCTCGGCGATTGTCTTAGGTTCAGAAGAAGATGGTATATCATCCTCGGTCTGGAAAGGGTGTAATATTCACGCTAAAATTCCTATGGTTGGAGACTTGGCTTCTTTAAACGTTTCAGTAGCAGCAGGAATAATATTATACGAATCAGTGCGACAAAAAAATCAATAACATTTATGAAAGTCTTGATTCAAGAGCTGCAATTTTAGATTGGGTATCTGATAATTTTTTACGCTCTATATCCACAACTTTTTCTGGTGCATTATCCACGAATCTCGAGTTCTGTAATTTTTTCTTTACCGAAAGTTCAAAGCCCCTTAGATACTCCAATTCCCTTTTAATATTTAAAATCTCTTCTGCAGACAATCTCATATCAGCATTAGATAATATAACCTGATATTCCTTTGTACCTGCTAAAACTGAAAAACCTGAGTCTACCCAATCACTACCTAAATTAGTAACATTCACAAGCTTTTGGACAACGGAAATTCCTGAAGGGAATTTTTCCTTCGCACGAAGATCAATCCCTTCCTTAAATGATAAGTTTTTTTCCTTTCTAAAATTCCTTAGTGCTATTGTGAGCTCTTCTAGATGAGTAAAATCTTGAATATACTTAGATGAATCAGTTGTTGACTCAGGCCATACTTGATCATTGATAAATTTATGCTTTTCATAATTTCCGAGAATATGCCAGACCTCTTCAGTAATGAAGGGCATAAACGGATGAAGAATTTTCATCAAAGAATCAAAGAATTGTATCGACTTATCATAGGTTTCTTTAGAGATCGGTTCACCATAAGCTGGCTTTATTAGCTCCAAATACCAAGAACAAAAGTCATTCCAGATTAATTTATAGATTTTCATTAGTGCTTCAGAAAGTCGGTACTTTTTAAAATCATTTTCCAACAGAATAAGTGTATCAGAAAGAACCTCATCAAACCATTTCATTGACCATTCTTCAACTTTTCCAGACTCCAATGAACTATTGACCTCCAAGCCTTTTACAAGCCTCAAGGCATTCCAAATTTTATTCGAAAAATTCCTTCCTTGAACGCATAAGTCTTCGTCAAAGGGTAAGTCATTTCCTGCAGGTGAGGATAAAAGCATGCCCATTCGAACGCCATCCGCTCCATATTTTTTAATCAAATCAAGAGGATCAGGACTATTACCTAAAGATTTGGACATTTTTCGACCTTTTTTGTCACGAACAATTCCTGTCAAATAAACATTTTTAAAAGGTTTTTTTTGAGTAAATTCATAGCCAGCCATTACCATTCTGGCCACCCAGAAAAATAAAATTTCTGGAGCTGTAACCAAATCTTGAGTAGGATAATAATAACTTAATTCCTTGTTATCTGGATTATTAAATCCATCAAAAACAGAGATGGGCCATATCCAACTTGAAAACCATGTATCCAAACAATCCTGGTCTTGTTTTAAATCAGATAATTCAAGACTACTATTTCCAGAGACCTCTTTTGCTCTTTTAAGAGCTTCATTGAGATCTGTAGCTACTACAAAATCATCCTCACCATCCCCATAAAAATAAACTGGAATCTGATGTCCCCACCATAACTGTCTAGAGATACACCAATCTTTGATATTGTTCATCCAGTGAGAGTAGGTATTCTTGAATTTATTGGGAATTAATCTTATTTCACCATCTTCAATGGCTTTTATCGCAGGCTTCGCTAGTTCTGGCATTTTTATCCACCATTGTAGAGAAAGTCGCGGTTCAATAATCGCTCCGGTTCTCTCTGAGGTTCCTATTGAGGTTGAATAAATCTCTATTTTGCTTAGATGTCCATTTTTATCTAAATAATCTGCAATATTTCTTCTTGCCTGAAATCTATTCATTCCTTCCCATTGAAGGCCCTTTTTATTTAATGTCCCATCAGCATTTAGTATATCAATTACTTCTAAGTTGTGTTTTTGGCCAATAGCATAATCATTCCAGTCGTGCGCAGGAGTAACTTTTAAGCATCCTGTCCCAAAGTCTGTAGTAACATAATCATCTAAAATAATTGGGATTTCTTCTTTGCTAATTGGAATTCGAACATTAAGGCCGTGAAAATCAATGTAACGCTCATCCTTTGGATTAATTGCTATGGCTCTGTCCGCCATTATGGTCTCTGGACGAGATGTCGCAATAGTGATGTATTCACCAGGTCGTTCAACAATTTCATATTTGACATAAAATAATTTTGCCTCAACATCCTTGTGAATAACTTCTTCATCACTAACAGAGGTCTTTGCATCCGGATCCCAATGCACCATCCTTAGCCCCCTGTATATATATCCTTTATTATAGAGGTCAACAAAAACTTTGATAACGGATTCCGTCCTGGTTTTATCCATGGTAAAAGCTGTCCTGTCCCAATCGCACGAAGCACCTATATTCTGTAATTGCTCAAGAATTATTCCCCCATGCTTATCTGTCCAATCCCAAGCATGCTTTAGAAAATCATCACGCGATAAATCTGACTTTTTTATTCCTTGCTCACGCAGTTTGTGAACAACTTTAGCCTCTGTCGCAATTGAAGCATGATCTGTTCCAGGAACCCAGCACGCGTTAAAACCTTGCATTCGAGCCCGTCTGACCAAAATATCTTGAATGGTGTTATTCAGCATATGCCCCATATGTAAAACTCCAGTCACATTTGGAGGGGGTATCACAATCGTAAATGAATCACGATCATCAGGAATGGAAGAAAAGGCTTTTTCCTCTAACCAAAGTTGATACCAACTTTTTTCGACATTCTCTGGAATATATTTTGAAGCAATTTTCATATTCCACAAAGGTAGACTCTTGAACTTTTTTTGCCATACGTTTAGTTGAGATTACCTTTACTTAGTAAAAGATTTAATTAAAACACTAAAACTCAAATGAGAAATTTCATTACAACAACTGCTTTTCTTTTAGCTTCAACCCTGAATATGTATGGCCAGGAGTCAAACCCAAACTCTGCGGAGCTTGCTTTTGATACGGAAACCATTAACTACGGCACAATTGAAAAAAATGCAAATGGAGCGAGAGAATTTACATTTACTAATACTGGAAAAGAACCTCTAATTATTTCTAATTGTGTAGGCTCATGTGGTTGCACCGTGCCTCAGTGGCCAAGAACACCTATCGCACCTGGTGAAAGTGCTGCAATTAAGGTGAAATATGATACCAGAAGAGTTGGACGCTTTCAAAAAACGGTAACAGTTCAAAGCAATTCGAAAACTCCGACAAAAGTGTTAACGATCAAAGGAAATGTAAAGGATATTGCAGCTGTAAATACCTCACCAGTTAAAAAATCAAAAGAGTCTTCGAAAATTTCAAAATAAGAAGACACCAAAAAATGGAAACATTCTTGACCAAAAACCCGCTGTCCTATGTCAGCGGTTTTTTTTTGAATATCATAGTCTATGCCCAAAGTATCTAAACGAGCGCACTTGATGCCAGAATCTCCGATTCGGAAGCTAGCTCCTTTCGCTTTAAAAGCTGAAAAAAAAGGCGTTCATATCCATCATTTAAATATTGGACAACCAGATATAGCGAGTCCAAAAAATGCTTTAGATTCCATTAAAAAGCATAAAATCGAAACCCTTAGCTATGCTCCCTCAAATGGATTTGAATCCTATAGAATTAAATTATCTAAGTATTACCAGGAAAAACAAATCGAAATTTCACCCGAAGAAATTATCATTACAACGGGGGGCTCAGAAGCTTTATCTTTCGCTGTAAGCTGCGTTTGTGACCCGGGAGATGAAGTTATAATTCCAGAACCTTATTACGCTAACTACCTCGGGTTTTCAACCTCTGCAGGTGTAAGCGTACTCCCATTAACATGTTTGCTTAAAGAGGATTTTGCGCTGCCAGCGAGTGAAACAATTAAATCTTTAATATCAGAAAAAACAAAAGCAATTATCCTCTGTAACCCAGGAAATCCTACAGGTCGGCTATACGATAACATTGAACTTGAACGAATTCGATCAATCGCAATCGAACATGATCTATATGTAATAAGTGATGAAGTTTATCGTGAGTTTGCTTACGATGGAAAAAAACATAAATCTATTCTAAGTCTAGAGGGTATGGAAGAAAACGGTATTTTAATAGACTCTGTCTCCAAAAGATATAGCCTATGCGGTGCCAGAATTGGATTGATTGCGAGTAAAAACAAAATATTCATGAACTCAGCAATGAAATTTGCCCAGGCACGATTATCGCCTCCTACTTTAGCGCAAATAGTATCTGAAGCTGCATTAGAAACGGATAAAAACTATTTTACCAAGGTTATTGATGAGTACATAAGTCGAAGAAATTATATGGTAAATCGACTAAATAAAATTCCTGGGGTGAAATGCTCAAATCCCTCTGGAGCCTTTTATTGTGTGGCAGAATTGCCAATTAATAATTCAGATCATTTTTGTCAATGGATGCTCAAAGATTTTGAGTTTCGAAGAGAAACTGTAATGTTGGCTCCTTGCACGGGGTTTTATTCCAATCAAGAATTGGGAAGGACGCAAGTGAGATTAGCTTATGTATTAAAAATAAAAGAACTTCAAAGAGCAATGGACTGCTTAGAACACGGGCTAAAAAAATATCTAGAATCTACCCATGCGAATCACTGAAAATGCAAACCTTAAGGATTACAATAGCTTTGGTACAAGTTGCATAGCTCAGAGATTGTTCCACTTAAAGAAAGAAACAGATGTTCATGAATATCAAAAGCACCCTGATGGATATCCTAAGCATAAGCTTCTTATCTCTGGAGGAAGCAATATTTTACTTTGTTCTCAAATTAAAGGTTCTGTTGCAAAAATTGAATGGGATGGCATATCGGTTTTGGAAGAATACGAAAATCATGTATTGATTCAAGTTTCAGCAGGACATTCTTGGCATGACTTTGTGACCTGGTCTATTGATCATGAATATGGTGGAATTGAAAACTTATCACTAATACCTGGGCATGTCGGAACCGCACCCATTCAAAATATTGGTGCATATGGAGTAGAGGTAAAAGACTCTATTGAGTCTGTCAGATACTTCGACTGGAATACTGGGGAGATAGAAAAGATATCCAATAAAGATTGCAAATTTGGATATCGAACGAGTATTTTTAAAACAATAAGACGAAATAATGGGGTGATATTGTCAGTGAATTTTCAGCTAACAAAGAATAATCATAATTACAACACGGAATATGGAGCGATCCGTGAAGAATTGAAAAAATATGGTCTCAAGAAATCCTTATCTAACATATCCAAAGTTGTTATAACTATTCGAAACAGCAAGCTTCCTAACCCCAAATTGCTAGGAAATGCTGGAAGTTTTTTTAAAAACCCTATGGTAGGATTAGATCAGCTCAAAACTTTGCAAAAAGAATATCCAAAAATTCCATTTTATAAACAGTCTGATAATCAAATCAAACTTTCAGGAGCTTGGCTTATTGAAAAATCCGGTTGGAAAGGTAAATCTCATAAAGATGCGGGAATGCATGATAAGCAAGCATTGGTTCTAGTTAATCACGGAAACTCAACAGGTGAAGAATTATGGGAGTTTGCTAAGCGAGTTAAACGAGATGTTCAAGAGAAATTTCAAATTAAACTTGAACCAGAGGTTAACTTGATTGAGATTGAAGCTTAAGTAGCGATTTTAAAATTTTACCACTTTACAAAAATTTCATTTGAGAATCGTAAATTCGCTAAATGCTTGTAGTGTTGAAAGTCATTCTTGTTGCAGCCCTATTATTAGGGTTTGGTCTACTCGGTATGGCAATTAAAGTATGGTCAAAAAAAAATGGCGAGTTCTCAGGTACATGCGCAAGCAATAGCCCTTTCTTAAATCCGGAAGGCGAAAATTGTGCATTATGTGGTGCTGAACCGAATGAGCAATGCCAAAATACAAGTGCAGCAAGTTCTTAATTATATATATCTTCAAGACTAGACCAAACCTCTAGTTCTCCCTTTTTGTTTTGATATATAAGATATGCATCCCATTCTTGATTATTATCCAGCCAGGACTGAACCTGATTCAAGGGCATCGCTAGAAAAGCTGTTGCTAATGCATCTGCTAAGGCACACGAAGCTCCTATGACTGTGGAGCTTTTAATTTCAGTCTCAATTGGCCAACCAGAAAAAGCGTTTAAAGTATGACTGTACTTAATTCCATTCAAAGAATCAATCCTAAAATTTCTATAATTACCTGAAGTTGCTAAAGCTCTATTTTGCAGTGGAACAAGTACCTGAAATTCATCTCTTTTTTCTAAGATGGGTTGTTCAATTCCGATCAAAAAACTATCCCCCGAGGGTTTTTTACCAAATGTTTTTATTTCTCCTCCTACTTCAACAAAAGCAGCATCAGCTCCTCTTGATTTAATAGAATCGATAATAATATCAACAGAATGCCCTTGGGCTAAACTCATAAAATTTAATTGAACATTTTTTGGCCAAGCCCAAAAGTCTATTTTTTTTGGCAGCCACTTATCATCACCCACAAATTTCATGAGCGCCTTTACTTTCGTGGTATCCCCAAAATGTAAATACCCCTTACTCACACCAAACCCCCAGGCTTCAATTAAAGGTTGTAAGGTTGGATCAACAACGCCGTTAGTAGAAACTTTGGCGCTAAAAGCCAATTGGCATAATTGGAACATTTCCTTAGAAAGAGCTACGGTATCTCCCGAATTTAATTTTGAAATTTCAGAATCTGGATCCCAAGGAGATGCAATTTTATTATAATGAGATAACCAACCTTGAATAATATTTTCATCGATTTGTTTACCACTAAATCCTTCTGGGTAAAATATTTTCACCTGAAACGAAGTGCCCTGAGCCGACCCTTCATAATTCATTACAGTACCATGTTTTCGCTGGCAACCAAAAATGAAAAGAATCAAAAAAGATGAGAGTAAATAGCGCATTATCCGCCAAACTTAAAACTTGTTTCCCTTTTAGATTAATTTAGGGATAAATATTTTTCAATTATCCTCCAAAATCGTCAAAAGCTACATTCTCTGGGGGCACACCAAAGTCATCTACCATCTTTAAAACCGCGGCATTCATCATTGGAGGGCCACAGAAATAATATTCTATATCTTCCGGACTTTCATGATCTCCAAGGTAGTTATCAATTAATGCTTGGTGAACAAAACCTGTAAATCCATCTCCCTTGTCATCTAGGCTACTTTTGGCATTCCAATTATCCTCAGGCAAAGGCTCAGATAAGACCATATGAAACGTAAAATTAGGAAACTGTTTTTCGATATTTTCAAAATCGTCGATATAAAATAACTCTCTCCTTGATCTCCCGCCATACCAGTAGCTGACTTTTCGACCCGTTTTTAAAGTATGAAACAAATGGAAAAGATGGGAACGCATAGGGGCCATTCCAGCTCCTCCGCCTATGTAAATCATTTCTGTATCCGAATCCTTTATGTGAAAATCTCCATATGGTCCTGAAATTGTAACCTTATCGCCCGCTTTCAAATCAAAAACATAGGAGGAGCAAACACCAGGATTCACATTCATCCATCCACCTTTGGCTCTATCCCAAGGCGGGGTGGCAATTCTTATGTTTAACATAACAATATTTCCTTCAGCTGGATGGTTTGCCATTGAGTATGCCCTGAATAAAGGCTCTGGATTATTCATTTTTAAATCCCAAAGTCCAAACTTATCCCACTCACCTTTGAATTCATCATCTTTCTTTCCCAAACGAGGATGAGCAGTAATATCTATATTCTTAAAATCAACATTCACCTCAGGTACATCCACTTGAATATAGCCACCTGCTAAAAAGTCTAAATTCTCACCTTCAGGGAGCTTAACTACGAACTCTTTAATAAAAGATGCTACGTTATAGTTAGATACGACCTCACACTCCCACTTTTTAATTCCAAATATTTCATCTGGAACAATGACCTTCATGTCATTCTTTACCTTTACCTGGCAACCTAAACGCCAATTATCAGCGATCTGCTTTCGATTGAAAAAACCCTTTTCTGTTTGAAGAATCTCTCCACCGCCTTCAGGAATTTGACACTCACACATACCACAAGTTCCTCCACCACCACAGGCCGAGGGTAGAAAGATTTTCTGCTCACTCAGAGTCGATAATAAAGTGGAACCTGATTCAATTTCAACAGTATCTCCATTTATATCCAACTTTACTGGGCCCGAGGGAGAGAGACGAGCTTTCGCCTGCAGCAAAATTGTAACTAAAGCTAGAATTACGAGTGTAAAAACAACTACGCTAGATAAAACAACTACAGAACTCGATAAAGCTAAAAACATAACTATGATAAAATTATAATTTAATACCCATAAAACTCATGAAAGCTATACCCATTAATCCGGTGATCATGAACGTTATACCCAAACCCCTGAGAGCAGGTGGAACATGAGAATATTTTAATCTCTCGCGAATTGCAGCAATTGCGAGGACAGCCAATAGCCAACCTATACCAGAACCAAAGCCAAAAGCCGTAGCCTGCCCAATTGTTGAATAAGCTCTCTCTTGCATAAACAAAGAGCCACCTAATATTGAACAATTCACAGCGATCAAGGGTAAAAATATACCAAGTGCTGAGTACAATGCTGGAGCAAATTTTTCTACAATCATTTCAACAAGCTGAACCATTGCTGCAATAACAGCAATGAACATAATGAAACTCAAAAAACTCAAATCCACATCAGAAAAAGAAGGGTCCAACCAAGCAAGAGCCCCTTTGTCTAAAATCCTAGTCTGCAGAAGGTAATTAACAGGAACAGTTATTGTAAGTACAAATGTTACTGCTAAACCCAAACCCATTCCAGTTTTTACTGTTTTTGAGACAGCTAAATAAGAGCACATCCCTAAAAAATAGGCAAAGATCATGTTATCTATAAAGATGCTTTTGACAAAAATGTTAATTAACTCTTGCATATTTTTTTCTCTTTACTTTAATCTTTTTCTATTAACGAAGGTGTCTTTGATCTCTGCCACCAGATTATAACGGCAACCACAATCAAAGCCATGGGAGGTAATAACATCATGCCATTGTTATGATAGCCTAATTCATACAATCCCAATTTTTCCATTACCGGATAATCATAAAGTGTCCCATTACCAAAAAGTTCTCTAAAAAAAGAAACTACAATCAAAATCAATCCATAAGAGGCTCCATTCCCTATTCCATCAAGAAAAGATTTCCATGGAGTATTTCCTAATGAAAATGCTTCGATCCTTCCCATTATTATACAGTTGGTGATGATCAAACCAACAAATACTGACAATTGCTTACTTACATCATAGACAAAAGCTTTGAGCACTTGATCAACAAGAATTACAAGTGTTGCAACAACAACGAGTTGAACTATGATTCGAATTCTATTTGGAATCATATTCCTCATAAGTGATGTAATTACATTAGCTAGAGCCATTACGACTATAACTGACAGACTCATTACAACAGCTGGCTTAAGTTTCACGGTTATTGCCAAAGCACTGCAAATTCCCAATACTTGAACCGTTATTGGGTTATTGATATTCATTGGATCGCTAAGTAACTTTCTGTTCTTCTTAGAAAATAATGCTTCTTTTGTTTTATTGGTCTCCATAGTCAGTGATATAAAACACTAATAGTTGAATCTGATGGATTATCATTTTCAATTGAAAGGTTTAATAAAAAGTTTTTATAAGGAATCAAGCAGTCTTCGAACATAGTTTGAACACCGACGGATGTAATTGTTCCTCCAGAAATGCCATCAACTTGCTGGTAGCCTGACGCATCCCCTTTCCTAACCTCAATTCCGTCTCTCAAACTTGAAAAAAGAATTTTATCGGGGAATTGGTCCTCGAAAATAGGTGTTGAAATTTCTGCTCCTAGTCCTGGGGTTTCTTTCTCATGGTCAAAGGATGCACCTAGAATTGTGTTGCCATCTCCTTTTAAAGAAACATAACCCCAAATAGGTCCCCAAAGACCGGTTCCACGCATTGGAATTACGTAAAAAGTATCTCCGTTTTTCTGAGCTTTAAAAAGAGGTACTTTACGAGTTGAATTTGATTCCTTTACCGCCTCTTCAAGGTCAATATCAAATGCAGTAACTTCAGAAGAAACAACAAGTCCATTCTGGATAACTAATTGCTCAGTTATGTATTCATCAAAAAGTAATTCGGGATCTTCCCCAATAACTCCTATAGATGACAGTATATCAGATTTCTTTTCCAGTTCTATATTTTTTTCCTGAAATGGTTTTAAAGAGGTTGCAGCAATTGACAATAGAGAGGCAACTACAATAACCATTGCTATTGCAAAAACATAGGTGTAAGAATTTGAGTTTATATTCATAGAGCAATCACTTAACACTTAATTTTAATCTCTTAAGACGCCTTTTAATATTTCCTTCAACAACATAGTGATCTATAAGCGGTGCCATTACGTTCATAAACAAGATGGCCAGCATCATACCTTCTGGGTAAGCGGGATTGAAAACACGAATCATAATCCCTAGAAAACCAATAAAAAAGCCATAAATCCATTTTCCTCGTTCGGTATGAGCAGCTGAGACGGGGTCTGTAGCCATAAAAACAGTGGAAAAAGCCCAACTACCAAAAACCAGGTGAAAATAAAATGGGATACTTAAAAATCCCTGCTGCTCAGGTGATATCATACTTGGTGCTACTGCATTAAAAATTAGACTAATTGTGATCGCCCCGAGTAGCGAAGAGAACATAATTTTCCATGATCCGATTCCTGTAGCAATTAAATAAATGCCACCTAATAAAATGAGAATAGTACTCGTCTCTCCTATTGAGCCTGGAATAATTCCCAGGAAGGCATCCCATGCCGAAAATGTTGTACTACCAGTTGTTGCATACTGTCCCAAAGCAGTTGCTCCTGAATAACCATCGACAAGAGCTTCACCTGGACCTAATGTGGTATTTATCCATACTTTATCTCCACTCATAAAAGAGGGGTATGCAAAAAATGCAAAGGCTCTTGCTGTCAAAGCAGGGTTTAAAATATTCATTCCAGTCCCGCCAAAAACTTCTTTTCCAATCAGCACTGCAAAAATTGTAGAGATTGCAATCATCCACAAAGGCATATCTATCGGCATTGTCATTGGAATCAATAATCCCGAAACAAGAAACCCTTCATTCACAGCATGTTTATTTCTATAAGCAAAATAAATCTCTACTCCCAATCCTGCTATGTATGTAACAATAATCATTGGTATAATTTTCAAAGCTCCAAATAGGAAGTTTTCCAATGTAAAAAACTGTAACCAACCAATATCATTATTTAATAATCCAAGAGCCTTATAGTGCTGATATCCAGAATTATATATTCCAAATATTAATGCAGGGATTAAAGCAAAAATGACTGTAATCATGGTTCGCTTTAGGTCTATTGCATCTCTAACGTGAGCACCGCTTTTCGCATTATGGTCTGGGACAAACATCATTGTTTCCAAAGCGTTGTGTAATGGATACAAAGGCTTAAGTTTTCCAGATGTTACCGCAGGACGCGAAGCATCAAAAATATTTTGTATAAATTTCATTTACTTAAAAACATTAATTCATTTCGTTATAAAGAATATCTAACCCTTTTCTAACCATTTCCTGCAATGGTTGTTTAGATGTGCATATAACTTCGCACAAGGCAAAGTCTTCAGGGATAATCTCATAAATCCCTAGCTCTTCCATTTTTTCAATATCCTCTGCCCAGATTGATTTCAACAATTGATTTGGAAGTATATCAAAAGGGAATACCTTATCATATTGACCTGTCACTACGAAGGCACGCTCTTCCCCATTTAACTTGGTAGTTAAATTATATTTACGATTTGGAAAAAGCCAAGAAAAATATGCTTTACTGAAAGAATATTTGTCGAATCCTGGTAAAACCCATCCGAGAAAATCTGTATTTTCACCTTCTGGAATCACTGAAACTTGTTTTGCGAGGAGGCCTATATATCCCTCTTTTCCAATACTCTCACCTGAGAGAACAGATCCAGAGATAAAACGATAATTGCCCTTATTAGTTTCCTCAGAGAAAAATGTTTTCATTGATTGTCCCCCTCTGACTTCATAATACTGTGGGTTTTTCATACCAGACCCTCCAGCTGCAATAGTTCGATCTAAATGAAGTTCACCTAATTCAAATAGCTTGCCAATTATCGCAACATCTTGAGCAGCTATAGTCCAAATGACCTCACCTTTGTTAAGTGGTGCAACCCGAGAAATATGAACTGAGGTATTCCCGGAAGGATGTGGCCCAGAAAATCTATGAATTTCAATATCATTTGCATTGTTGAGTAGATCCGAGTTTTCATCCTGAGCTATAGATAAAATTATCCTGTCTGAGAGTTGTTTTAAAACCTCTAATCCTCGACTAAAAAGTTCTTCTTTTCCTTTTAAGCTGAATCCAGGCTTGGAGGCAAATGGGTCGGATCCCATTCCATTAATAAAAATGGCTTTTGGTGAGTCATCTGGATTTGCGAGGCAACCGTATGGTCTCATTTTAAGAAGGGTCCATGCACCTGACTCTAGAAGCTTATTTTTGATTTCATCTTTTTTTAAAGCAGTTTTAACACCAAAATTCAGATATTCACATTTTTCATTCGCACGGATTACGATTTGATCTAACCTTCTCTTCGGACCTCTTTGAATTGCTGAAATTTCTCCACTTATTGGGGAAGGTATTTTAATTCTTTCATTTTTCTTGTCAAATAAAATTGCCTGTCCAGCTTTTACCTTATCTCCAACCTTAACGGCTAATTTAGGTTTTAGGCCAATAAATTCAGATGGTCGAATAGCATAATTGCTAACAAATTTAGATGGCTTAAGCTCCTTTATTGGCTCTCCAAACAAGGGCAAATTAAGCCCTTTTCGAATAGTATATTTTTTTGACATGTGCAGTTATAAAAATGCCTCAGAATATTTTTTGTGCAAAGGTATAAATTAGGGTCGGAATTAAGAAGTTTTTCTGAACTTTACTTTGTGATTAAGCATTGTTATTTCTTCTTTATTTTTTTTTTATTCTTGGTTTATGGAAAATGTCAATCTTTTAGACCTGAAATTATAGCTATTGATGATTTTAAAAGTATAGAAATATACCCAATTGGAGATCCACAATCCGCTCCGATAATCTCATTGAACTCAATAAAATCTCTCCATGTTTCTTTTGATGACTTTAGTAGTAATACCCAACCACTAAATTATACTTGGATTCATTGTGATAGAAATTGGAAGCAATCACCTCTTATGTCATCAGAGTACCTAAATGGCTTCTTGGAGGGCCAATTACCCATTGCTGAATTATGCTTCAACACATATCAACCATACAGTCATGTGATAACCAGCCTTCCTGAATTAAATTGTACTCCAAGAATTTCAGGGAACTACTATTTAATTATTTACGAACAAGACCCTGAAGATTTTCTGCTGAGATATCCTGTAATAATAGTTGAACAACTAGCTGAAATTCAAGGATCCATCCACCGAACCATGAATATGGATCAAAGAGGTACTCATCAAGAAATTGATATAACGGCAGACCTGACAAATATTTCTGTTCAAAACCCTTTTAATGACATTCAGCTATCAATAATTCAGAATCGAAATTGGACAAGTTTAAGATCCTTATCCCCTAGGTTTTTGAGAAATGGAATTATTGATTTTAATTACAATAACGGAGAAAACTCCTTTGCTGGGGGTAATATTTTTCGATTTGCAGACTCAAAAAACATTCCTATACCCTCTCTTAGGATTAGAAAGTTTGAATTAAAAGAACTTTGGGTCGCAAATGTAATGGAGGAAAAGCCCAGAGGGATTGATCCTTTTCTTTTTCAAGATGATAGCAGAGGGGGCTATGTAATTAGAAAACAAAACTCAAACCAACCTGAAACTGAGGCAGATTATATTTTATTGGATATTTTTTTAAAAGACATTGAAAATTTAGGAAATAGAAAACTTTATGTAATCGGTGATTTCAACCAATATAGAATGAAGGAAAATTACAGACTTTTTTACGACTCAAATGAAAAAGCATATAGAGGGCTCATTAAGGTAAAACAAGGATACTTAGAATATGTAATTGCTGAACCCAGCTATGAATTTGGCGAAAATATGAATTGGGATTTATCTTGGACTGAAGGTAATCATTGGCAATGCCCAAATTATTATGACGCCATCATCTACATGAAAGAATGGGGTAAGCGTTATGACAGAGCGATAGCAAACAAAAAATTTTATACCAATGGTAATCTTGGGCTTAGCCTAGATTAACTTTTTAATTAGATCGTGATTAGTCAAAATATTGAATTAGCAAAAAAAATCTTAGACTCTGGAGAACTAATTGGATTGCCTACAGAAACGGTCTACGGACTGGCAGGCAATGCCCTAGATCCTAATGTAATTTTAAATATCTACGAAATTAAAAAACGACCTTTTTTTAATCCACTAATTGCTCATATTGGAGAAAAGGTTCAAATAAATAATTTATGTATCAATATTCCTGATGCAGCACATATTTTAATTAATGAATTTTGGCCTGGCCCCCTAACCCTAATTTTAGAAAAATCAGAAATTGTTCCTCATTTATTGACCTCGGGGAGTAATAAAATTGCAGTTCGGCTACCTTCTCACCCGATGGCCATTAAACTTTTGCAATCTTTAAAATATCCATTAGCCGCTCCGAGTGCCAACCCCTTTCAATATGTTTCTCCAACATGTGCTCAACATGTGATAGACCAACTTGGAAAGTCTATACCTTTTGTCTTAGATGGAGGTCCGTGCTCCATTGGAATTGAATCTACTATCATCGGCTTTAATAATAATGAAGTCGAGGTCTATCGACTTGGCGGCATCCCAGTTAAAGCCATTGAGAAAATCCTAAAAACAAAAACGAAGCCAATATTTATGGATAAAAAATTGACATATCCAGGTCAAGGCAAAAAACATTACTCTCCGCAGAAAAATATATTTTGTATTTCGCATGGTGAATCCTTTAAAGCAGAAAAGTCAAAAAGTATATTTATTAGTTGGAAACCAGATTCAAAATCCTATGACTCGATAAGTTTAGATGGCTCCACCAGATCTGGAGCTTCGAGATTATTTTCAATTTTGAGAAGATTAGATACTACAGAATTCGAGGAGATTTATATCGAACGGGCACCTAATACAGGTCTCGGACCAGCAATAAATGATCGTCTTACTCGGGCCTCACACCCTTCCTAAGTTTGAAATTTTGCCCGAGATAAACGCGACGAACTACTGAATCATCAGATAATTCCTTTGCAGATCCACTTTTTAGTATTTTTCCTTCAAACATTAGGTAAGTTCTGTCAGTAATTGCCAATGTTTCCTGAACATTATGGTCGGTTATTAAAACACCGATATTTCTATCAACTAATTTCGAAACAATTAACTGGATGTCTTCGACAGCAATCGGATCAACTCCGGCAAAAGGCTCATCTAACAAAATAAACTTTGGGTCTGAGGCCAATGATCTGGCAATTTCCGTTCTTCTACGTTCCCCACCGGACAAAAGGTCTCCTCGAGTATGACGTATTTTTAATAAAGAAAATTCTTTCAAAAGCTTCTCAGTTCGCTCCTTTATATCATTTTTACTCAACCCTCTCCATTCAAATACAGCAGCAATATTATCTTCAACAGACATCTTTCTAAATACCGATGGGTCCTGAGCGAGATACCCGATACCTTTTTGCGCTCTCCTGTACATGGGCAATCGAGTCACATCTTCCTTATCTAATAGGACTTTTCCCTTATCTGGTTTAACCATGCCTACAACAGCATAAAATGAAGTTGTTTTTCCAGCACCGTTGGGACCAAGTAAACCAACTATTTCTCCCTGATTCACATGAAAACTCACATCATCAACAACCCTTTTACGCCCATAATCTTTTGATATTTTTAAAACTTCAAGCTTCATTGATAATGATTTTTTTTGGTTGTGCTATTTTACTTATAAAGACACTCAATTCATACAAAAGAGCAACCGGTATGGAGACAATTACTTGACTAAATACATCTGGAGGTGTAATAATTGACGAAATTATCAAAATGATAATCCATGCATGCCTTCTGTATGTTTTCATAAATGCAGGAGTAATAAGCCCAGCTCGAGATAAAAAATATATAACAATTGGAAGTTCAAATAAAAACCCGCATGCTAAAATTATACTGGCTATTGTTGACAAATACGAAGATGTTTCAATAAAATTAATTATTTGATCCGAGACAATATAATTCGATAAAAATTGGACACTTAAGGGAACAATTAAAAAATATCCGAATGCGGCTCCAAGAAAAAATAACAATGATGAAATGCTAATAAAGGCCACTGATTTTTCTCTCTCTTTGAATGTTAATCCTGGAGAGACAAAAGCCCAAATTTCTCTCAGAGTAAAAGGGAAAGAGAAGACAATACCGGCGATCAAAGAAAGAGAAATATGGAGAGAGAATTGACCTGCCATTTTACTATTTAATAACTCAATATTAATATTTTCGATACACAAACTTCTGATTTCCATTATTTCAGAAAGCAAGCACAAAACCCGATATGAAATAAAATCTGGTGATTTCGGTGCCAATAGTAATCCATCAAAAAGAATTCCTCTAAAAATAAATGCAACAATTCCAGCTATTATAACACCCAAGCTCGCTCTTATCAAATGCTTTCGTAAAGCAGATAAGTGATATAAAAAAGGCATTGATTTTTCTTTTGTCATGATTTACAAAAGTAGTTTATAGTGTAACTTCATGTAATCTATTTCATCAAAAAAGATGAGTCAAAAAACAATAAACGATAGTAAGAAGCTTTTAAAGTCTTTTTTTGGGTTCGATGAATTCAAAGGAGAACAAAGAAATTCCATTAATTCCATCCTTCAAGGGTATGATACTTTCATTCGAATGCCAACAGGTGGTGGTAAATCTCTTTGCTATCAGCTTCCTGGCATTCAATTAGAGGGAATTGCAATTATAATATCACCTCTCATAGCATTAATGAAAAATCAAGTAGACGTAGTTCGAGGTTTTTCCTCTAGTGACTCAATAGCTCATGTCTGGAATTCTTCATTATCCAAAAGAGAAATGGTTCAGGTTAGAGGAGATCTTTCCTCAGGAAAGACTAAACTTCTATATATGGCACCGGAATCATTAAATAGAAAAGAAAATATTGAGTTTTTAAAAAAACTAAACATTTCATTTTATGCCATCGATGAAGCACATTGCATATCTGAATGGGGTCATGATTTTAGACCTGAATACAGACAGCTGAGAAATGCAATAAATTCAATTAAAAGAAAACCAATAATGGCATTAACTGCCACAGCGACTGAAAAAGTTGTATCTGACATACAAAAAAGCCTTGAAATGAAAGACGTAAATATATTTTCTACATCTTTCAATCGAACAAATCTTTTTTATGAAGTGAATTTAAAAAATGAAGTTGAAAAAGATATTGTTAAATTATTAAAATCTCACAAAGGAAAATCAGCTATCATTTATTGTTTGAGTCGAAAAAAAGTCGAAGAAATTACCCACATCCTTCAGATTAACAACATCTCCTCATTACCGTACCATGCAGGCTTAGATAATAATACTAGATCTAAACATCAAGATGCATTTTTAAATGAAGAAATAAATGTAATTGTGGCAACAATTGCATTTGGAATGGGAATCGATAAGCCAGATGTTCGTCTTGTAATTCATCATGATATTCCGAAAAGTATTGAAAGTTACTATCAGGAGACAGGAAGAGCCGGAAGAGATGGAGGGGAAGGAATCTGTGTGACTTATTTCTCAGAAAAAGACATAGAAAAATTAGATAAGTTTTTAAGTAAAAAACCCGTTTCAGAGCAAGAAATAGGTCGTCAACTTCTTCAAGAATCCAAGGGGTACGCTGTTACATCATCATGCCGAAGAGAATATATTCTGCATTATTTTGGAGAAAGTTATAACATTGAAAATTGCTCTCAGTGCGATAATTGCAGAAAAAATCTGAAGAAAATAGAATGTAGCAGTGATGTCAAATTATTGCTTAATGTTATCAAAGATGGAAAACATAATTTTAGATCTGAACAAGTAGTGAATGTTTTAATAGCAAATGAAACATCGATCTTGAGAACTTTCGAAGCATATAAACATAAAGGATGGGGAAAAGGCAAAGAAAAACCAAAAGGCTATTGGACAAACTTAATCAGTCAAATTTCCATGAAGCACCTTATTAAAAAAGACATAGAGAAATATGGAATTTTATCCATAAATCCAAAAGGAGAAAACTTCCTTAATTCAAATCAAAAATATTATGCTAATCCCTTTATCGAACTTACTGAATCTCAAAGTCAAGATAATCTGAGGCAAAATAGCTCTGTTTTAGACCCCGAACTTTTAAAAAAGCTTCAAACACTGAATAAAAATCTGGCACGGGAAAGGAACATACCTCCATATGCAATGTTTTCAGAGGTATCCTTAAATGAAATGGCTAGTACATATCCGTTTAATGAAGAAGAATTAATGGTTATTCCTGGAGTTGGAGAAGGTAAAGCCAAGAGATTTGGAGCTTCATTAATTCTCGAAATAAAAAATCATTGTCTAGAAAATAATATTGAAAGACTAGAGGATTTTACAATGAGAAGTGCTGCTCAAAAAGGATCTTTAAAAATTTATATCATTCAATCAATTGACCGATTGCTATCCATTGAGGAAATGGCTCAAAATAAAGGACTATCTCAAGACGAGATAATAGATGAGATGCAACGGATAGTTGAAAATGGAACACGATTAAACTTAGATCCAGTTATAAACGATATGATTGGGGACGACGAATGTGTCGATGAAATTATGGATTACTTCCAAGAAGAATCTGAGTCTGGAGATATTAGGGAAGCCCTAAAATATTTTGACGAATCTTACAGTGAAGAAGAACTTAGACTAGTTCGTTTAAAATTTCTTTGTAAGGTACTTTAAATCAATTATTTGAATACCATTTTATCTCTTTTGGTAAATCAGGATTCGGAAATTTTATGAAATAAAAAGTATTAGAAAAATTCAGGATTTTCGAGATAGATTCTGTAGAGGGAAGTATTAATTCTTTTGTTTTTTGAGTAGGTTTTTTCATAGGCCATATTATATATGAAAATAACGTAGGCCAGAAGTATTTTATTGTGATTCAATTTCGAGTATCCTTCTTAGGTTCATTAATGCATAGCGCATTCTACCCAAAGCCGTATTAATACCAACTCCTGTCTCTAAAGCTATTTCCTTAAAACTAAGTCCTGAAGTCATTCTCAACTTGATTACCTCTTGCTGATCTAGAGGCAATTTCCCTACAGCCATTTGAACATCTAAATTCCATTGCTCCTGTTGGATACTTTCTTCAAAATTCAAAGCTTCATCTTTTATCCCAAGAACCGAATCTCCACATTCCTCAAGCCCAATTAACTTCGATCGCTTTCTTTTTCTAAAAAAATCCATAACTGCATTTCTCGCTACCATATGGATCCATCCAGAAAATTTACCTAACTCTTTATACTCTCCTGCCTTTGCAACGCGAATAAATTTTATCCAAACCTCTTGAAGAATATCATTTGCATGATCTTCATCTTTTACTCTCTGAAAAATTAAATTGAAAACTGATGCAGAATATTTATCCAACAAAAGCTTTAAAGCTTTTTCTTCTCCTCTTGAAAATGACGCAACAAGATCAGCGTCGCTTACGCCTACATTTTTCATAAACCAATAAGTGTTTAAAATTGAGTAGGGTTCAGAGCATAGATTGTATTTATTTGATTCTTTCTACGAAACTAGTATTTTTTCTTGAATACAAAAGGTATTTTTGTGAAAAATATGGATAAACAAGAAAATTTGATTATTTCTGGTGCCCGAGTTAATAATTTAAAAAATATTAACATCGAGTTTCCTCATGGTCATCTAGTAGTTATCACAGGGGTAAGTGGAAGCGGGAAATCTTCTCTTGCTTTTGAAACATTATACGCAGAAGGACAAAGAAGATATGTTGAATCTTTATCCTCTTATGCGAGACAATTTTTAGGGAAACTTGATAAACCTGAAGTTGATAACATCCAAGGACTTTCTCCTGCAATTGCCATACAACAGAAAGTGATATCGCGTAACCCTAGATCTACAGTTGGAACTGTTACAGAATTGCATGATTATTTAAAAGTTCTTTTTTCAAGAATTGGAAAAACTTACTCGCCTATTTCGGGAAATCAAGTGAAACGACATCAAAAAAATGATGTGGTTGAAAGAATCAAAGAGAGATTAGATTCAGTTGTATTAATTATAAGTCCTATTGATTTCAAAGACCGATCGATAAGTGAGGTATCCAAGCTCTTGTTAGCTCAGGGTTATTCTAGAGTAATCGACAAAAATGGAAATATTCATAAAATTGAAGATTTTCCAAAAAACCAAGATAATTATTCACTTGTAGTTGATAGACTTCACCTCGATGATCTCGATGAAGAAACCCTAAATAGAGCAAATGACTCAATTGAAGTAGCATTTTTTGAAGGTCGAGGAAAACTTTTTTTACATTGGGAAAACGGTCAAAAAGACGAGTTTTCCAATGAATTTTCTTTGGACGGAATTCTTTTTGAAGAACCCTCGCCGGCTTTTTTCACCTTTAATACTCCTCAAGGAGCCTGTCCTGATTGTGAAGGTTTTGGGTCAAAAATTGGTATTGATGAAAATCTTGTTATCCCAAATCAATCGCTCAGCGTCTATGAAAATGCAATTGCTCCTTGGAAGGGACAAAAACTTTCAAAATGGAAAGATCAAATGATACTTGGTGCTGAAAAAGTTAATCTCCCCGTTCACAAGTCAATTAATCTCCTAAGTCAAGACCAATTAAATTTAATTTGGAATGGGTGCGAGCACTTTAAAGGAATTAATGATTTTTTCAAGTATGTAGAAAGCAAAATTTATAAAATACAATTTCGAGTTTTACAGGCACGATACAGAGGAAAAACTTTATGCCAAAGCTGTAAAGGAAATAGACTCCGAAAAGAAGCAGACTATGTTAAAATTAATGAATTGTCAATTAGTGATATCTTATCACTACCAATTTCAAAAGTACATGACTGGTTTAAAAACTTAACCCTTAGTTCAAATGATGAATTAATAGCAAATAGATTAGTAATTGAAATCAAAAACCGGTTAAATGTTTTAGAAAGAGTCGGTCTGCATTATCTCACTTTAAATAGATCATCCGCCACTTTGTCGGGTGGAGAGTCTCAAAGAATCCACCTTGCTACTAGCCTCGGTGCTTCACTTGTAGGATCCATTTATATTTTGGACGAGCCCAGTATTGGCCTTCATTCAAAAGACACTAAGGAATTACTTAAAGTACTTATAAAACTTCGGGATATTGGAAATACAGTAGTTGTAGTTGAACATGATTCACTTTTCATGGAAGCGGCTGATACTCTTATTGATATTGGCCCCGCAGCCGGGTCTAACGGTGGACAAGTAGTTTTTAGCGGAAGTGGGGCTGAAATAAAGGAAAAGGATACCTTAACAGCTAAATACCTGAAAGGAGAAAAAAGAGTTTATAGAGAAATTCGATCTATTGAAAAAAATGCAAATACCATTGGTATCCGAAATGCTAGTTTGAATAACTTAAAAAATATAGATATTGATATTCCATTGGGAAATTTATCCGCAGTTTGCGGAGTCAGTGGAAGTGGTAAAACTTCATTAATAAAAAATGTCTTAGTTCCTGCACTCCAAAAAGAACTTGGGGAATCTAACTCGATAATTGATTTATCTGCATCACTCACAGGAGATATTTCTTTAGTTCAATCCATTGAAATAATAGATCAAAACCCAATTGGAAAATCCTCGAGATCAAACCCTGTCACATATTTGAAAATATATGATGAAATAAGATCCGTATTTGCAGCTTCTAAAGGAGCTCAAATAATTGGTTTAAAAGCCAAACATTTTTCATTTAATACAGACGGTGGAAGGTGCGACATGTGCAAAGGAGATGGCTTTGTCACCATCGAGATGCAATTCATGGCTGATATTCAATTAACCTGCGATCATTGTAATGGTGATAGATTCCAAGATACCATTCTAGGGGTCAAAATAAATGGCAAGAGTATTTCCGACGTATTGAATATGACTATTGATGAGGCTTTTATTTTTTTTAGAGAATCGAATTTTATAAAAATTTCTAAAAAATTTGAACCATTGATTGATGTAGGGCTTGGGTATCTTCAGCTAGGACAAACCAGCTCTTCACTTTCTGGTGGAGAGGGGCAAAGAGTCAAACTTGCTTATTACCTCTCAAAAGGTAAGTCCATTGAGCCAATTTTATTTGTTTTTGACGAACCCACTACAGGTCTTCATTTTGATGACGTTCAAAAACTACTCAACTCATTTAATGCATTAATCAAATTGGGCCATACCGTTGTTGTAATCGAACATCATATTGATATCATTCGCCACTCAGATTGGATTATTGAATTAGGACCTGAGGGAGGTGAAAAAGGTGGGTATCTTTTATTTCAAGGTGAAATTGAAAAATTTAAAAAACTAGAAAACTCACCTACCGTGAATTTCATAAAAGATTTAAAGGACTGATTTTTTTTAAATCTCACTTACCAAAATTCTTTCTTTGACGACGAAATTCATATAAAATTATAGCTCCAGCAACACTAACATTCAGAGAATCTACAATTCCATCCATAGGAATCTTAACCTTTTCTGCAGCGATCCTTGACCACTCATTACTGATTCCATAATCCTCTGATCCCAATACAATTGCATAAGCTTCATTCAAATTTTGCTCAAAATTAAAATCAGCACCGTTTAAGTCCATTAAAAAGCATTTCAAATTACTTTCCAACACGAATTTTATAACATCTATCCTATTTGCCTCAAACCACGGAGTATTAAAGATTCCTCCCAAGCTATTTCTAACAGAATAGGGACTTAAAGGATCACATTTCAAAGACGAAAAAATAACTGCATCTACAGAAACTGCGTTTGCTGTTCTCATCAATGCACCAACATTACCGGGTTTTTCAATACCGTCAAGAATCAAAATCACTGGTTTTTTAGGTAATTGAATATTATCTAAAGTTCTATTGGGTCGTCTAAAAACAGCTAGTGCCTTAACTGTCCCACTACGAACAACTAATTTTTTAAATATTTCCTTGGAGCAAAAAAATGCTTTTTCTGCAGGGAGATTTATATTTTTTTGGTTTTCCTCGTCAAGAAATAACTCATTTAAATGATAACCAGATTTAATCGCTCTTTGAATTTCCCTTTCCCCCTCCACTAAAAAAATCTGATCCTTTTTCCTTAGTGAAGATTTTTTAATCCAATGAACCAATCTTTTAATTTTGTTATTTTGGAGACTCTCAATATAGATCACCCTCCTATTCTTTTAGTATTCAACCCTAAATCATTCAGCATTTTCTCACAATTACTACGAACATCTCCTTGGAGTAATAATATGTTTTTTTTGAGACTTCCCCCTACACCACATGATTTTTTGATTTTTTTTGAAAGTTCAATTAGACCATCTCCTTCAATACCTGAAAAATCTAATAGTGTCACCATCTTTCCAGCTCGTCCTTTTTTTTCAAAATAAACGTCTACTATTCCTTTCAAACTGACTTCTTCTTGATTAATTGATTTTAAATCATTTATATCTTTTTGATTCTGGTAATCTTTTTTTTCGATACCCAATGCGCTTGCTAATGCCTCGGAAAAAGGATTATCTTTTTTCTCGTCTGATTTAAAATTATTATTTTTCATTAATTAACTTTTGATATAGTTCCAAATACCGCTGACTTATCTCATTCATTGAAAAGCTCTCTGCTTTCTCTCTTGCAGAATTTGAAAAATTTATCATTTTTTCTTTATTGTCAATCAATGATAAGGCATCTTCAGCCATAGATTCGACATCACCAATATTTTCTAAAAAACCATTTTTATTATGGTCAACAACCTCACTAAGACCACCAACATTAGTTGCAATAACTGGAACATGGGAAGCCATCGCTTCAAGAGCAGATAATCCAAAACTTTCCGTACCTGATGGGAGTAAAAAAATATCTGATATACCTAGCATTGATTGAACGTCATATGTTTTGCCCCTAAAAATAACTTTATCCCAAATTCCTAAATCTCGCGATAATTTTTCCGCAATGTTTCTGTCCGGACCATCCCCAACCATTATTAAAACAGAATTCCTTTGATCCTGAACTTTCTTAAAAACCTTGATAACGTCTAACACTCTTTTTACCGGACGAAAATTACTGACATGGCAAAAAATTGTTTCATTATCATTTGCAAAGTACTTTCTATTGTCTTTTGGCTCTCGATCATAACCTTTTAAATTGACGAAATTTGGTATTACCTCAATTGAATTCTTGAGGTCAAATAATTCTTCTGTATCCTTTTTCAAACTCTCACTGACTGCAGTGACATAGGAACTGTGATTTATAGAAAATGAAATTGCAGGTTTATATGCGGGGTTTTTACCGACCAAAGTTATATCTGTACCATGCAGAGTGGTAATAAACGGAATTATTATATTTTGATCCTTTAGTATCTGAGTTGCCATATATGCAGCATATGCATGAGGTATTGCATAATGAACATGTAATACATCTAACTTCTCGCGTTTCACTGTTTCAACAATAGAACTTGCTAGTGCAACTTCATAAGGTTGATGGTGAAAAAGAGGGTATGGATCAATGTATACCTCATGGAAATTAATGTTCCCATGAAAAGGATTCAACCTAACAGGCATAGAATGACTAATCAAATGAATAACATGGCCTTTCTTCGCCAAAAAATTACCTAACTCAGTAGCCATTACTCCCGAACCCCCGTATGTGGGATGACAAACAATACCTATTCTCATTTATTTTTTTTAAGTAATTCGTTCCTAAAAAATCTTTTTCGATTATTCTCCTTACCATCAGAATCATAAAAAATAACATCTCCATGTATTAGTCCTTTTTCATAGGGATAAATGGCAGATGGAGAGGAATTATTATGATACCAAATAGATTTTCCGTGCTTTAAATTGTTGACCCAAACTATTTTCTTTTGAATGACTCCAGTAGGGTAAAATGAAAGTTCATCACCGTGAAGTATTCCATTGTGCCAATTTACACTGCGAATTTTTCTTCCAACTTGATCAAAAATAATTTCACGACCATTTTTTTTACCTAATTTCCAATTATTGTGGATCATTACCTGTCCCGAGGGGTGGAATTCCCATGAAGGGCCTGTTAAAAGACCATTTTCAAATAATTGAATTCTCTGAGTTTTGCCATCCTCAAAATAATTTACATAAGTAGAATCAGCAGCAATTGAATTACTCTCAATTATCTGACCAAAAGCAACATTGCAAATGAAAGTACAATTATAGAATACAATTCTGAACGGCTTGTTGAATTCTGGTTCGAATATCAAGTTCATAAATTTTTTTGTTCTCTGCATCGGGGAAAATTCGATTTGACAAAAAGACTAAAACAATTCCTGATTCAGGATCTGCCCATGCAAAAGTACCAGTGAATCCTGTGTGACCAAAACTTTTGGGGCTCACACAACCGCAAGTAGGTCCGTCACCATCTATTTGAGGACGATCAAAGCCTAGACCTCTTCTATTTCCTGAATCGCATGAAAAACATTTTACAAACAGATCAATAGTCTCTGAATTTAAATATTCATATCCATTATAGCTTCCCCCATTCAAAAACATCTGCATCATTTTCCCCACACTCGATGCATTTGCAAATAAACCAGCATGACCGGCTACACCCCCTAAAAGAGCTGCACCTTGATCATGAACCGTTCCATGAATTTGCATCCTTCGAAAAGTAGAATCATACTCCGTTGGAGCAATGTCTGATTTTAAATAGCCATTTTCTAATGGACTATATGTCATTTCTAATTCCATGGGATTATACCAGTCAGCTTTCAAAATTTGATCAATATTTTGTTTGTATTCTTTTTCTAGAAATCTTTGAAATAAATAAAATCCAAGATCAGAGTAACGATAATTTGATTCTCCTAATTGAACTGAGGTGATAGATTTAAAAATTGTATCGCGAATTTTTTTGGAAGTAAATAAACTCGGAGTAATAGAAATATTATTGTCTTCCGTTTCTTTTGCAGAAAAATAATCTTTTGACAAGTTACCGTCTAGCATTATAAAATCCTGATAAAAAGGTATCCAACCTGGAAGACCTGACTGATGAGCAAGAACATCTTTTATTTGAATGGAATCTAAAATTGTTTGCTTAAATTCAGGAAGCAACTGAGAAAAATGGGCATCTAAAAAATCACTCCCACCATTTTCATGATCTTCATAATGTGTCATCAATAATGGCATAGTAGCCATAATTTTAGTTAAACTCGCAATATCGAAAAGATGATTTTTATTTAAAGGGTTAAAACCATTTAAGGTTCCCCAAGCAGAGTCAATTAAAACATTTCCATATCTCGACAAGAATATTTGACACCCTGGAAAAGCATTTTCTGAGAGCCCCTCTGAAACAATAAGATTAATTGAATCTTGAACACTTACATCAATTTTCATTGCATTAAATGAGCATCTATTTAATGTCGGGTTTAAGTGTATTCCTGATACCGGAATTCTTCCTTGAAATTTGTCCTTTTGACCGATTAAAATTGCATCAATCATTAATTCTAATGCGATATCTCGGCCTTCATATCCAATTATTACGGAATTAAATAATTCATCAATATCAAATTTACTTGATGATAAATCCTTACCTGTAATTAATCCATATGGGTTAGCCATTTGAATAAGTCCAATATCAAAACCATTTTCTCTGAACTTGCTCGCGTCTGAAATTAGTTGTTTTGAAATAAAACCTCTTTTCCAGGGATTATCTGTTGGCTCAATATTTACAAACCAAATAAAATCTTTTTTTCCTGGTTCAGATTTCGTCAAATCTTCTTCATATCTCGAGAGAATTTTATTCAAGTATTTATCATTATTTAGCCCATTTACATATGTCTTAAAGAAAAAATCAGAGGAATGATTTAAATCAAATACTTTTGATTTGTCAAAAATGAGGGTTTTTGACTTGGCATATATATTTTTTGATAAAATTTTTCTCTCATTTTGAATCATTTTTAGATTATGCTTTTCAGTATCTCCAGAATAAATAAAATTTAACTTAGAATTTAGGATTCTTAAAACATGATTCTCGATTACATCTCGGCTGAGTCTTCCAATTTTAATAGCTTCAATAATGGCATCGATTGCAGCTTTTGGGTCAGAAACAAACAACAGTAAATCGTTACCGGCCTCAATTGCGCGCACCTCAATCTCTCCAGGTGGAAGGTCCTGAGCTAGACCTTTCATATTCAAAGCATCGGTAATAATCAAACCCTGAAAATTTAAACTATCTCTTAACCAATCTGATACAATAATCTTTGATAGTGAGGCTGGTGTTCGCGATGAATCTAAAGATGGAATATCCAAATGAGCGACCATTATTGCTCCTACTCCTTTTTTAATAGAATGAATGAAGGGAGACAATTCACGACGTTTAAAAGTTTCTTTATCGTGACTTAATATCGGTAATATTTTATGGCTATCCTTTTCGGTATCTCCATGACCAGGAAAGTGTTTTGCACATGCCATGACCTGCTGACTTTGAATACCAAGAATTTGTTGACCAGATAAAAAATTAACATTGGAAATATCTGAACCGAGGGAACGTTGACCAATGATAGGGTTTTTGGGGTTCGTATTTAAATCAACAACGGGGCTGAAATTAATATTTATTCCTAGAAATTTTGATTCCTGTCCTAGAGATTTTCCATATTCATATGCTAAATCCGAATTTTTCGTTGCACCTAAGGTCAAAGGCCAGGGAAGTCTTTCTAAAGAATCTAGTCTCATACTAGCGCCCCACTCCGCATCTTGAGCCATAAACAGTGGTATGCTATTTTTTTTAAGAGAAATTCTTTGAAGCTCTTCAATCATTCTCTTTTGCCTGTGTGGTGAACCTTGCATCCAAATAATACCGCCTATCTCACCTTTTCGCGCCCATTTTTTCAACAACGAAAAATGATTATCTCCTTTATTACTATATCCAGACACAACGATTAACTGACCAATAAGGTCTCTTAGTGGCATCGATTTCACTAATTCAATATTGGATGGAATTTCTAAGGTAGGACTATCTGATGAAGCGATTAAAGTGGATTTCATTAAAAAACCATACAGAAAAAAAACAACTAAAAGAGCACTCCGGATCATATTAGAAATGTAGCCCAAAAAAGGCTTTACCTTTGATATAAAATGGGACTATTTTTTTCTTTTTCTAAACAACGAAAGCCTCGAGGATTTAGGCTGCAACATCGATATTTCGACGAGCAAAAAGAAAAGCTTGAAAAACTGGAAAATACAAGTCTAAATGATCATTTAAATCGGAGAAGAAGAATACGAAGATCCTGGGAAAAAAAACGAAAAAATATAAGGTATGAAACGAATAAAAGGGTAATTATACTTTTGAGCACGTTTATAATTTTATGGTTAATGTTTAAACTATTGCCTTTATTAATAACTTATTCAAGGTTTAACTAGATTATTTTTTCAAGGGTTTTCGAATGGCAAATAAGTTGAAAAATCAAATCTCAATACTTCCTGAAAATGTCGCTAATCAAATAGCGGCAGGAGAAGTAGTCCAAAGACCAGCGTCTGTAGTAAAAGAATTAATGGAAAACTCCCTAGATTCTGGGGCTTCAGAAATTAATGTACTTATAAAAAATTCGGGTAAAACAAGTATCCAAGTTATCGACAATGGACACGGTATTAATAGAGATGAAATGAAATTGGCCTTTGTAAGGCATGCCACCTCAAAGTTAAAGTCTGCGGAAGATTTATTCTCAATTAACACTTTGGGCTTCAGGGGGGAAGCACTTGCCTCCATAAGCGCAATTGCCCATGTTCACCTAATAAGCAAAACCCTAGCAGGGAAGTGTTATGAATTATTTATCGATAATACCCACGAAAACACTGTCAGGGAAACTTCAGGGCCAAAGGGAGTTAATATGAAAATCAAAAATTTATTCCATAATGTTCCTGCGCGCCGTCAATTTTTGAAATCAGACTTGATCGAATTTAAGCATATTAATGATATTTTCATCCAGCTATCAATTGCTAATCCGATGGTCAGATTTACTCTAAGTCACAATAACACGGAACTAGCCCATTTTGAACCCGAAAATTTGAGACAGCGGATAAGCCATGTATTGGGTAAAAAAATTAATGAGAATTTAATCCCAATTGAAGAGTCTACAGATTCAGTGAGTATAAGTGGTTATCTTTTGAGACCTTCAAGTGCTAAAAAAGTTAAGGGAAATCAGTATTTATTTTTAAATAAACGCCCAATAAAAAGCAATTATATTCACAAGGCAATTATTGAAGCATTTGAAGGATTAATTGCTCCTGATATGCATCCTGCATATGTAATTGATCTTATTGTACCCAATGACAGAGTGGATGTAAATGTTCACCCTGCAAAAACAGAAGTAAAATTTGAGGATGGGCATCTCGTTTTTAAAATTCTTTGCTCTGCGGTCAAAAGATCACTAGGAATCCATCAAGTAGGACCTGTAATAGATTTTGAAAATAATATTCAGCAACATGTCAGTCACAAAATATCGAAAATCACTACCCCTCCAAAAATTCGGGTTAATCCTGATTTTAATCCTTTTGAACTGAAAGATAAAAACAAACCAGAATTAATTGATTTTTTTTCAAAAAAGAATAAAGAAGTAAAGCAAAATTCATTCAGTTTCGATAGTGATTGGGACGATGATATTAACGTCAATTCTGAACATTCAAATTTCTTTTTACCCCCAAATTATATTGTTACGAAGCTCAAATCGAGCCTGGTGATAATTAATGCTCTAAGAGCTAAGCGAAGAATATTGTTTGATAGCCTGATCAATGCTCTTGAAAATGGGGGGGGAATAAATAGTCAATCCTGGGTGTTTCCTGAAAAATTAGAATTGATTTCTAAAAGTAATATTGAATTATGGCATGATGAATTAAAAAAACTGGGATATCATTGGGAAGACAATCATGATCATTACATTTTTTCTGCTGGACCGGCTTTTTTAAGTCAGTCAGAGGGAATAAAGTGTTTAGACGAATTTATTTTACAAAATCCTGAAGAAAAAGATTACAAAAAATTGGCCTTGTCATGGTTATCAAAAATTACAAACGGTTATTCTGAAAAATCTGATTCTAAATTATCCGATTTCGTGGATTTACTTTTTCAAAGTAATAATCCATGGACAGACCCATATGGAAAAACGATTACTCATATACTAGACTCAAACGCCTTAGCATATCAATTTAAATAATATGAATTTTAGACCTCAAGCATTTTCCTTTTTACCTCCGGTGATTAAAAATTTATTAATTATTAATGGCTTAGCATTTTTTGCTGCTATTATTTTTGGGCGAATGGGAATGAATTTATTAGGGATATTTGGACTTTATATTCCTCAATCCGAATTTTTTCAACCCTATCAACTCGTAACGCACTTATTTTTTCATGACATATCGAATTTTGGGCATATTTTGGGTAATATGTTTGCGCTTTGGATGTTTGGAACACCCCTAGAGAATTTATGGGGTTCACGAAAGTTTTTCACCTATTACTTTATCACCGGACTTGGAGCAGCTCTAATTCATTTAGGTGTAAACATGTTTGAATATTTTTCGTTCATTAATTCATTTAATATATCAGGTATCGAGTCCTATGCTTTGAGTGGTCAGAGATTACTTTGGACACCAACTGTAGGTGCCTCTGGTGCTGTCTTTGGTTTATTATTAGGTTATGGGATGACATATCCAAATCAGAAAATATATTTATATTTTCTGATGCCAATTCGAGCTAAATACTTTGTTGCATTTTATGGTTTATTTGAACTATTTAATGGTTTTACGAATAGTGCAAGTAACATCGCTCATTTTGCTCATATCGGAGGAATGTTATTTGGCATCATGCTTATAAAATATTGGAAAGGAAGACAGAGACATTTTTAAATCATGATAAATCAAATTATTAATTGGATTCAGGAATCCACCATTAATAAATGGATTGCCATATTATGTTTATGTTTTTTATTTCAAAGTTTTGTTGAAACCCTAGGTTGGTTGACAAATCTACCCTTTGAAGAATTATTATTCAATTTTTTTGGACTCCAAAATAATTTTAGTTGGAAGATTCACTCGTTATTAACTTATGCCTTTCTTCACAACGGTTTTTTTCATTTTCTTTTTAATGTTTTTACATTTTACTTTTCTGCATATCTATTGCACACATTTTGGCGAGGAAATCAAATAATCAGATTATTCCTTGCCGGAATTCTTTTTGGAGGCATTAGTTCTCTAATCGCATCGTCATTAATGCAAAAACCCGTCATTATTGTTGGTGCATCTGCTGGAATTTTTTCTATTTTGTTCGCTGCGACCAGATTCTCTCCTAGAATGTCAGTCTACCTTTTTGGAGTAATCAAAGTTCCTTTATGGTTAATTTCTCTGAGTTTAACTCTGATTTCAGTAACTGGGCTTAATGGATCCAATTTTGGAGGGGAATGGGCTCATTTAGGAGGAGGATTACTAGGTTTTTTAATAGCAAAGAATCCAGAATCATTAAATTTAAAAAATCATAAAAAGAAAATATCATCTCCACTAAAACTGAAAAAATTATTTAGAAAAAAATCATTTAATAATTTAAGTATTGATGAAAAAGAAATGGACTCAGCAATTGACAGGTCAAAATATCTTAATAAGATACTGGATAAGATTAATGACAATGGATATGAAAACTTAAATCAGAAAGAGAAGGTATTTTTAGAAAAATATGGGGAAAAATAAATTTACCATTCGAACTTTATTTAATTTTTACTACTGGCCTCAGTGGATTGCTCTTCCTTTCACATTATTTTCTAGTATCGGTTTTTATTTTTCACCGAATCCAATCTCAATTTTCTCTCCATTTTCCTCCATCTTTCCAGTTTTTATTTTCTGGCATTTAATTTGGACAATCGTATCTCTGCTCAAGCTAAAATCGTCTGCTTTTTTGGGTTTGTTTATAATTATTTTTACTTATCCTCAATGGAAGGCTCTTGCTAGTTTTAATTTCGGCCCAAAAGAAATTAATGTTCCAGTTATTAAAATAGGTACGTGGAACGTTCATCATTGGAAAAATCTAAATTGGACAGAATTAAAAAGTACTGAATCAAAAATGGGAAACTGGATTATGGAAATCAATCCCGATATTATATGTTTCCAAGAGGACAACTTATTAAGCGCAGCCTCTAAACTCGTCAAGTATAGATTTCCATACGGTGTTTCTGGTGACGATAAACTCCTGACAATTGTATCAAAATTCCCGATTTTACAATGGGGTAGCGAAAAGTATGTCCATAGCTCAAAGGGACATAAAGAATTTGTTTGGGCCGATATTCAAATCAGTGAGCCCAATGGAAATATAGACACACTTAGGATTGCTAATATTCATCTGCTGACAACAACTTTTGATATCAATAACGCATCCATAGAAGAAAACGATATTGGTATTAATAAATTCTTCATTAAAAGTTTTCAGAGTTTAAATAAAAATGCAAAAAAAAGAAGTCAACAGCTAGATCAAATAATAAAATGGGAAACTAAATCAACTATCCCTGTTGTTTTTGCCGGAGATTTTAATGAAACACCCACATCTAATACGTATCTGCGAGTAACATCAAAAAAGAATGACTCATTTGCAAAAGCTGGAAGAGGTTTAGGATCCACTTTTAACAACCTATGGAACATCCCTTTAAGAATTGACTGGATATTATGTCCAAAGGATATGAGTATCATTTCTTCTTCAACTCTAAAACAAGAATGGAGTGATCATAATCCCTTAATAGTGGAAATCGCTCCATTTTGAACAGGAACTAACCTTTTTCTTTTCTAACCCTTCTTAAGTCAAGCCAATTCATCGGGTGAGAAGAAAGACCAAGCCATTCTTTTGGTAAGACTCGAATGCTTTCATCATATATCAAGGGGATTAGTCGAGATTCATCATGTAATTTTTGATCAGCTTGCATAAAATAGTAGCCTCGCAAAGAGTCACTACTTCCATGTTTTCCTTTTCTGACTAAATCGTCGTATTCAGAATCTTTAAATAAAGATGAATTAGGCCCGTTGGGAGCTGACATTTTGCTCTCAAAAAGCATTAAATAATTTTCAGAGTCAGGATAATCTGCGATCCAACTAGCTCTGTAAACCGGAAGTCTTCCATTAGACTTATCCTCTCTGAATACTGCTGCTGGCAAAACATCAATTTGAACCGGAATCCCAATCTCTTCCCATGCATTTTGAATATACTCACACAAGTCTCGATAGCTTGAGGTTGTAGATAAAATAATCGGATCCAATGAACCTTCCGCTGAATTCTTGAAAATACCCGAAGCCTTTAAAAGACCAATAGCGGAATCTTTTTGAAATAAAAAAGGATTTTCCCATGCCGCTTTTTCTCTGTGTCCCTTTAAACCAATGGGTATAATGCCTCCATAGGCTGACTTACCAATTCCATTTTTTAAGTATTTAATCATACTGTTTCGATCAATTGATAAATTTAATGCTCTACGTACTTGGGAATCAGATAGGTAAGAAGGATATGGGTCTGTAGATCGAATGCCTATAAATTCAGTGTTTAAAAATGGTGTCCTATAAAGTTTATACTTCTTAGACCAATATTCTTTTAAGAAACCATCCTTTGTAAATAATTGATCCTTATAAGAAGCGTCAACTCCGGTTAAAAAGTCTAAATTTCCCTTGATGAATTCTAAAAAAGCAGCTTGCCTATCTGGAATAAATCGAACTGAAACTGCCTCCAAATAAGGTAGAGAACCACCCTCTAAATCTTTCTGATAAAATCTTCGATTTCGCCTGAGAACAAGCTTATCTTTTAATCTCCAAGCTTTAAGGAAAAAGGGACCTGAACCTACTGGCTTAAATGAAAACTCATTTCCATAATACTCTATTGCTTCAATCGGCACAATTCCGCAATAAGGAATACTTAGTTTACCCAGGAAAGAAGGGTCAGGTTTATGAAGAGATATTAAAACATTAAATAACCCATCAGATCTAATATTATTTACGTTTTCTAAAACCCAGGCACCTGGAGATCCCAGAGAAGGATTTTTTAATCTATTCAAGGAATAAACAACATCTTTCGAGGTCAATTTTTTTGAACCTTTGCTAAAACATGGAGAATTATGAAAAAATACATCTGACCTCAGAGAAAAATTATAAACTAAACCTTGATTGTCAACCGTCCATGATTCGGCAAGGTTAGGAAGAATGTTTAAAGACGAATCGGTATCTACGAGAGTACTAAATATTTGCTTAGATATCCAATTACTGCCCTGATCTCTCGAATAAATTGGATCTAACGAGGCTATACCGGAGGCTTCATTATAGCGAAATACCTCCCCAGCATCCTCTTTGGGATATGAATCACATGAAATTAAAAATGCCAATGAAAGCAGAGGTAGATATTTTAACAAACAAAACATAATCCAAAGATAGCCGATCAAAAGCCCTAAATTTGAACTATGGATTTAAATGAAAAAACAGTGGCATTTCACACTCTGGGTTGTAAACTAAATTTTGCGGAGACTAGTACCATTGCAAGGGATTTAAATGATGCAGGAATGGAAACAGTGAAACTCGAAAAAGGAGCAGATCTTGTTGTAATTAATACTTGCTCAGTTACGGAAAAAGCTGATACTGAATGCAGATCAATAGTTAGAAAAGCCCTAAGAGCTAACTCAAATTCATTTATCGTTGTAACTGGCTGTTACGCTCAATTAAGACCTAGCGAGATAGCCGCATTAGAGGGTGTCGATTTAGTGCTTGGAGGAGCTGATAAACTGCACTTAAGAAAATTTATTAATGACCTAGACAAATTCGAAGAAACAATAATCCATAGTTGTGATGTTAGTGATATAAATAATTACGATTCTGCATATAGTATGGGGGATCGAACTCGAGCATTTTTGAAAGTTCAAGACGGGTGTGATTATAAATGTTCTTATTGTACAATTCCTATGGCGAGAGGAATTAGTAGATCAGCGCCGGTTAATCAAATTATATTACAAGCCAGAAATTTGGTCAAAATCGGGGTCAAAGAAATAGTTTTAACTGGAGTAAATATTGGAGACTATGGTAAAGGAGAGCACGGAAACAAAAAACACGATCACAATTTTATTGACTTGCTCAAAGATCTTAACAAATTATCAGGTCTTGACAGAATTAGAATTTCATCAATAGAGCCCAATTTATTAACTGATGAAATAATCGAATTTGTATCGAATAGTGAAAAATTTGTTCCACACTTCCATATACCACTTCAAAGTGGCAATAACGAAATCCTTGGAAAAATGAAAAGACGTTATAACCGGGAGTTGTATTCTGAAAGAGTTAAAAAAATAAAAAACCTTATGCCGGATTCAGCAATAGGTGTAGACGTAATAGTAGGATTTCCCGGTGAAACAGAGGAACATTTTTTAGACTCGCTAAATTTCTTGAATAATTTACCAATAAGCTATTTACATGTTTTCACATACTCTGAGCGACCAGATACAGAAGCTGAAAATTTTGATAATATCATTCCAAAAGTTGAGAGAAAAGCAAGAAATCATAGATTAAAACTTCTGAGTGTAAAAAAATCCAGATCATTTGCAGAATCGCATAAAGGAACACTTCGAAAAGTGCTTTGGGAAGATTCAATGCGAAAAGGTAGAATGTATGGCTATACGGAAAATTACATAAGAGTTTCAGCTAAATATGATATTTGTAAAGCTGGAAATGTTGAGTATGGATATATCGGTGAAATCCAATTTGACGATTGTTTAGAATTCTATGAATCCAAAGATGCAATGGTCGTATGAGGAATTCTACTAGTTCGTGAATCAAGAGGTACTTTTAGCAAATTTGCCGGAAAACAAATTCCTTATAAAAATGTGCTTTTTGAGCGTAATATTGTAACTACTAGTTATGAATCTTTAATAAACTGGACAAGCAAATATTTTTTAAGAATCTGACCTATGAAACAAATACCAACAAAAATCAGTGATCTATTGATATTTGAGCCGACTATTTTTTCTGATGAAAGAGGTTATTTTTTTGAAAGCTTCAGATGCGATGTTCTTCCCGGAGGGATTAAAAATTTTGTTCAAGACAATGAGAGTTTTAGCCGCAAAGGAACGCTTAGGGGACTTCATTTTCAAACGCCACCATTCTCTCAATCTAAATTAGTTAGAGTTACATCGGGGTCAGTATATGATATCGCTGTTGACTTAAGAAAAGGATCACCAGACTATGGGAAATGGCATGCTGAACTACTATCTGAAAAAAATAAACGGCAATTATTTATTCCTGAAGGGTTTGCTCATGGATTTATAACCCTTGAGGATGATACTCGCTTCCAGTATAAATGCACTAACTACTATTCTAAAGAAAATGAAGGCGGTATTCTTTTCAATGATAAAAATTTAAATATAAATTGGGGTCAACTTTCTGGAATACCAGAAAATGAGTTTAAAATCTCTGAAAAAGATACTCAATTGTCAAAAATGAAGAATTTTAATAGTCCTTTTCAATACAAATAAATGACACTTACAAAACCGAAATACTTTATTGGGATTATTCTATTGGTTATGGTCATTATTTATGCCACCCCTGACACCTATTCCAAAGGTGAAAGAATGATGCACCTTTCAACTTCCAATCACGTAATGGTTGTTCCAATTCCAGATGATATTCAGCTAGCAGGGGAAAAAATGCCCGATAAACAAAGTAACCAAGAGTTACTTAGCCGCGAGATGCAGGTAAACTCTTTCTGGCATAGCAACACCATTCAACTACTGCAAAAAAGCGGTAGATATTTTCCAATCATAGAGCCAATTTTAGAATCAGAGGGGGTCCCAAATGATTTTAAATATTTAGCGGTTATTGAAAGTGGGTTATCTCAGGTTGTCTCCCCTGCCGGGGCAACTGGAATTTGGCAAATGCTTGAAACAACAGCAAGAGATTATAACTTGGAGGTTAATGAACAGATTGATGAACGCTATCACATAGTGAAATCTACACTAGCTGCTTGTAAATATTTGAATGAAGCGAAAAAGAAATTTGGTTCCTGGACTTTGGCTGCAGCATCTTATAATATGGGAATGGCTGGACTTCAAAAGCAGCTTAAACGCCAAGAAGAAAAAAATTATTATGATTTACTATTAAATGAAGAGACAAAACGATACATCTATCGAATCTTAGCTATCAAATATATATTTCAAGAGCCCAGATCTTTTGGATTCGATCTTTTCCCCAGTGATTACATGAAACCTTGGGATGATGTTTTAGTTTACGTTGATAGTAGTGTAAGTAGTTGGGGTAATTTTGCGCATAAATATGGATGGTCATATAAAGAATTGAAAAATCACAATCCCTGGCTAAGAGAGTCTTATTTAATAAATAAGTATCAAAAAAAATATGGAGTTTCGGTTCCTCAGTTCGAATCTAGTCCTAAATAATAATTAGAAATTTATATGGGTGATAATATCACTATTCTCGGGGCCAGAGAGCATAACTTAAGGGATATAGATGTTAGAATACCTCGTAACTCATTGGTTGTTATCACTGGGCTCAGTGGTAGTGGAAAATCCTCTCTCGCTTTTGATACAATTTACGCGGAGGGTCAAAGGAGGTATATGGAAACCTTCTCAAGTTATGCAAGACAATTTTTGGGAACAATGGAGCGACCTGATATAGACTCCATCGAGGGTTTAAGTCCTGTTATATCTATTGAACAAAAAACTACAAACAGAAATCCAAGATCTACAGTTGGAACTGTTACTGAAATCTATCACTTTCTTCGCCTGCTATTTGCGAGAATATCAATAGCATATTCAAGCGAGACAGGAGAAAAAATGATAAGTCATACCGATGACGAAATTGTAGAAATAATAATGAAACAATTTAAAGGTGAAAGAATTGCAATTTTAGGTCCCGTTGTAAAATCTCGAAAAGGACACTATCGAGAACTTTTTGATTCATTCGGAAAACAAGGATTTCTTAAGGCAAGGGTAGACAGTGAATGGATTGATATTGAACGTGACATGAGATTAGATCGATACAAAACTCATGATATCGAAATTGTTGTTGATCGAGTTGATGTTTCTAGTGAGATGAGATCAAGATTAAAAAAAAGTATTCAAATAGCCATGAAAATGGGAAAAGGAAATATTATAATTGCCAATTATAATAACTCTCAAATCAAATATTTTAGTCGAAATTTAATGTGCCCGTCTACAGGCATATCCTACAAGGAACCAGAACCAAATTCATTTAGTTTTAATTCTCCAAAAGGAGCATGTAAAAAATGTGATGGCTTGGGAAAAGTAAAAGTAGTAGATCTTATTAAAGTTATTGAAAATCCAAAGTATTCTCTCAGGAATGGGGCACTGAAACCATTGGGAGAATACAGAAAATCATGGATTTTTCAACAAATGGAATATCTGGGTATACGTTTTGATTTTAATATTGATACACCTTGGAACAAAATTTCGGCAAAAGCTAAGTCTGCCATTTTAAATGGTCATAAAGAACAAATTCATTTAGAAAGCAAAAATCTCGGCGTTGCTAGAAAAATAAATATTGATTACGAAGGGCTAATCAATTTCATTGAAACTCAAAAGAAAGAGAGTAAAAGTAAAAATTTACAGAGATGGGCAGATGAATTCATGGTAGAAGAAATTTGTCACTCATGTAACGGATCAAGACTGAATGATGAATCACTAAATTTCAAAATTGATGGATTAAATATTGATGAACTATCAAAAATGAGTATTCTTGAACTGTATGAATGGTCGAATTCAATCCTAAAAAAGTTAGATGACTCACAAAAAAAAATAGGAATAGAAATAATCAAAGAGCTAAAAGTTCGAATTAAATTTTTAAGTGATGTCGGGCTAAATTATTTATCATTAAATCGAAGTACTCGGTCTCTATCTGGTGGCGAAGCGCAAAGAATTAGACTCGCTACTCAAATAGGCTCACAATTAGTAAATGTGCTTTATATATTGGATGAGCCAAGTATCGGATTGCATCAAAGAGATAATCAAAAACTAATTGAGAGTCTCAAAAAATTAAGAGATATCGGAAATTCTGTAATAGTTGTGGAGCATGATGAAGAAATGATGAAGTCATCAGATCAAATTATCGATTTAGGACCAAAAGCAGGAATTCAAGGAGGGCAGATAGTTGCTCAGGGAGACTTTAAAACAATCTCAAAAACTGATAGCTTAACGGGAAAATACTTACGTCGAGAATTAAAGCTGCCCAGTTTATCAAAAAGGAGATCTGGAAATGGTCATTTCATTGAACTTGAAGGTGCTAGTGGTAATAATTTAAAATCAGTGAACTTAAAAATATCACTCGGATCGTTAACCGTAATTTCTGGAGTTTCAGGTTCGGGAAAATCAACATTAATTAATGGCACACTATATCCTGCAATTGCGAATCGAATAAATAGATCTTTAGTTAAACCTCAAAAATTTAAAACAATAAATGGAGTTGAACATATTGATAAAGTAATTGATATTGATCAAAGTCCAATTGGGCGAACACCAAGATCCAATCCCGCAACTTATACGAATGTATTCAATGAAATTCGAAAGCTTTTTTCAGAAATACCAGAATCTAAAATTCGTGGATACATGCCAGGAAGGTTTTCTTTTAATGTAAAAGGAGGAAGATGCGAGACTTGTCAAGGAGGAGGAGTTAAAATAATCGAAATGAATTTTCTTCCGGATGTTCATGCTCCATGCGAATCATGTCAGGGGAAGCGGTTTAACAGAGAAACCCTTGAAATACGATATAAAGGTAAAAGTATTAGTGATATTCTAGATCTATCAATATTAGATGCTTGCAGGTTCTTTGAATCAATACCTAAAATTCATAAAATCCTAAAAACATTAAATGATGTCGGTTTAGGTTACATAACGCTAGGACAACAATCTACGACATTAAGTGGCGGCGAGGCTCAAAGAATTAAACTAGCCTCAGAGCTTTGTAAAAAAGATACTGGTAAAACTTTATATATTCTAGATGAGCCCACTACCGGACTACATTTTGAAGACATCCGAATATTAATGGAGGTTATTAATAACCTTGTGAACAAGGGGAATACAGCAATCATTATTGAACATAATATTGATGTAATGTTGCAAGCAGATCAGATAATTGATTTGGGTCCAAATGGTGGGAACTCAGGAGGACGAATTATTGCGACAGGGACTCCTGAAGAAGTTTCTAATAACTCTTTGAGTATGACTGCTCCATTTTTAAAAGCCGCATTAAACAAGTAACCGAGCGTAATTCCTAAAAAGCCCCATTGTTTTTCTTAACTTGTCATGATCTACGATTAAAACATATATCCATTGAGTAAAGAAATCTCTAAAACATGGAATGAAATTAAGACTAATGACTCTTGGGCGATATTCAAAGTCATGTCTGAATTTGTCGAAGGCTATGAAAGACTTTCACGAATAGGACCTTGCGTAAGTATTTTTGGTTCAGCTAGACTTAAAGAGAATAATTCTTGGTATAAAATGGCTCAAGAGATTGCTGAGGGCTTAGGTAAACTAGGCTATGGAATTATATCTGGTGGAGGTCCAGGGATCATGGAAGCAGCGAATCGAGGAGCAAAATCAGTGAATGCTGCTTCTGTTGGGCTAAATATAGAATTAGAACACGAACAAAATCCAAATAACTTCATTGATATCGATAAAAGTGTAGATTTTGATTACTTTTTTGTTCGAAAAGTTATGTTCGTGAAATACTCTCAAGGCTTCGTTGTGATGCCAGGAGGATTTGGTACTTTGGATGAACTATTTGAAGCATTGACATTGATTCAAACGAAGAAAATCGATAAATTTCCAGTTGTCCTTGTTGGAAAAAATTACTGGTCAGGATTGTTAGATTGGATTAAACAGGTCTTAATGGAGAATGAATTGATTGGAAAAAATGACATGGAATTATTCAGCGTTGTAGACAGTTCAGGGGAGGCAATTGAAAAAATTAACGAGTTTTATCTTAAATATAACTTGAAACCTAATTTTTAAATTGTCTTAATTACAAAACAAGCGAATAGATCCTTCACCTGCATCCTTAATCTTATAACTTAAGATATAAAAACCTGCAGCTCTAGGAGTTTGTATGAACTTATCCAGGTTATCATTCCATATCCCTTTGTAAATATCTCTTCCGTTAATATCCGATATTCGAATTGAAATTTCTTGGTCATAAAAACTAAATCTTTTTAATATCCATTTCTCATCAGAACTTACTACCTCAAAAGGGTCCAAAGTTATCTCTTCACGTTCTGAAAAAACAGATGCAATAAGGGTATCGTGAGGGTATGTCCCTGAACCAAGGGTTACAACAAGTGAATCAAATGTTTGAATTCCGCTAGCACTAGTAAATGGATAAATAATAGTATCTACTGTTGTTCCCAATGAACCATAAATAACCACTCCATTATCATCGGCATACAGAGTATCCCCTTTGTTTTTAAAAAAAACAAAGTCTTTTCCACTCGCATTACCATATTTTATATTACCCCCGGATGACACATCAACATGCCCAAGTTGAATATGTAATCTACTGACATCGATATATTCAGGTTCTAAAACAAATAATCCCTCTTGCCTATCAGAGACCAAAATTCTTCCGCTGGGCAGGTAAGGATAAGCACCCCATGCACCACTAAAACCTCCTCCAGAGTTAGGGGAAGTATCATAATATCCAGATAATACGGGAAGCTCTGGAAATTCCACATCTAAAACATGTAATCCAAAAGTATAATATGATGTAATCAATTTTGACCCTAGGACATGAGTATTATGCGGAATTAAAGAGGTGTTAGGTTGTACTCTGTGTCGGAATAATTCATTTACATTATTTAAATCTGAAATATCATATGCTGAAATGTATCCGTCAGAAACCTCGTCAGTTGTAAATAAAAAATTGTTATCATCGCTTAGCCAAGTATTATGGCAAAAATTTCCTGGAGTCGGCCACGTTCTTATTAATTGTGGATTAGATTTTAGAGTAAAATCTACTGCAACTACCCCTGTATAAAAAGCCGCTCCAAACAAAGTGTCATTTCTAGAAAAGCCATCATGGAAAGCATGATTATTATATATTCCCTTATATACTGGGTTCCATGGATCTATTGAAAGGTCAAATAATAAAGCACCACCAACCCCTACATTTGAACCAAATGCGTAAAGAATACCGTTATCATCGATCCATAGATTATGAGCTCTTGCCATAGTATCCACTTGTCCATTCTGTCTGGGCACAGGTAATTTTATATTCTTATGTTTTAAAATTGATAAACTGTCTAGATCGATAATCATTAAACCATCATAAATCGGATTAGATCCAGAAGGAACATCGTGGACTACATAAGCATAATGACCAAATGTCTTTATATCTCGCCAGACAGAAGAGGATCCAGAATACCAATATGTATTACCAATTTGATTTGAGCTAGTAATATTTGCAATTAAAACCCCATTTCTATTTCCAAGGATTGCATATTCTTCGCCGCTAGAGGAATCCGAATATCCCCAAATATCAGCCCCTAAAGGGAAAACATTAGTATCAACCCATTCAGAAAAAGGATAATGAATTAATTTCTTCATGTTGAGACTATCATTATTGGGTTGAGCAAACAGACCAATACCAAAAAAACAAAGTAAAATAAATAAGTATCGATTCATAAATATGCTAAAACTCCAAAGTGAATTGACCATCTTCCTCAGAGTCCTCTTCTAATTTAGGACTCGCTTCTTGCTTATTTGAAAAGTGATCCCTCTCTAAATCAGCAACATCAATATTAGTATCTACTGGTTTTAAAAGGACCTCGCCCTGCGAACTATTACTTTTTTTAGTTTCAGAGTCATCTTTATTATTTGATCCAAATTCATCAATGATTTCAATATTTTTTTCAGACAACAAGCTTATTTTTTTGATTTTCAAAGGCGAAATTCTGTTCCCTGTTGCTTTTAAACCTTTAACGCTAATTAAATCTGATATAATAAATCGTTCCCGAGACTTTTGCTTACCCTTTATTTTGGGAAATTCAATTTCAAATTCAACAATATCATATTGACTAATTATTTCAATGGTGGATTTAGCATGTTCGTTTATGATATAATCCCAATAATTATTTCTTATTTCCGGAGAACAACGCTTAACAAAGTGTTTTTGCTTATTCCCGTCAAAATAAACAATCCCTATGGACTTATCTCTCTTATATTTTGACAAATAGAACGGTACTTCATCAAAATGCATTCTTTTATTTGGAGTAAAAATTCTATAACGTCCTTTTTTATCACATTGAAGTATATGCTCATCTCCTTGAAATGCTCCTAGATAAACTCCTCTGCCTTGATCATTTATTTTTAAAATAGTATCATCAAACCACAACTTTCGTGCGTCTAAAGTACTTATCCCTTTCGCCTTTAGCTCAACTCGCTTAATTGTTTCCTTCGTTACTGTATTGCCGCGAGTGGTTCGACTTCGAATACTCATTTTTGCAAAATCTATATCCCATTTCAGTTTCTTTAAGCGAGAGACAGCTCTTAGATTTATTGAAACTGTTTCCGCTTCACCATTAGGATTAACACTCAAATAATGAATTAAGGATCCTTTATTTCCTTGAGTTAAGGGGTATTCTTTATCTCTTGTAACTCCACCAACAGCAAAACGCTTGATAAAACTTGCCCCCTTCAAACCGTCACGATAAATCAAATTATAAATGGTTCGATCATCTCCTTTTCGGTATACGCCAGCATATAAAATATCAACACCTACAAATTTCTTCGAATCTACCTTGGTCACTACTAAAGTTCCATCTTTTCTTATTATCAAAATATCGTCAAGATCAGAACACTCGCATATCAATTCATGTTTTTTTAGTGCTGTACCAATAAAACCCTCTTCCCTGTTTACATACAATTTAACATTAGCTAAAGCAACTTTTGAGGCAACTACCGAATTAAAAGTTCTAATTTCAGTCTTTCGCTCTTTACCTTTTTCGAATTTCTTCTTTATATTCTTAAAATAGTCTATGGAAAAATCAACAAGATTTTTCAAATTTGATTTTATTTCGGCAATTCTTTCCTCAAGAATTAATAATTGCTTGTCTGCTTTTGAAGCATCAAATTTTGAAATTCTTTTAATTTTTATTTCCGTTAAACGAATTATATCATTCTCAGTAACCTCTCTAATTAAATTATCAATGTAAGGTTTTAAACCTTCCCAAATATTTTCTAAAACTTGCTCCCAGGTCTCAGCTTCTTCAATATCTCTGTATATTTTATGCTGAATAAAAATCTTCTCTAAACTAGCAAAATGCCATAATTCCTCTTGCTCATGCAGATTTATCTCTAATTCAGCTTTTAGAAGTTTAGTCGTGTTTTCTGTTGAAGTTTTTAATATTTCCGAAATGCCCAAAAATAATGGACGATCGTTTTCTATTACACAAGAAAGCGGAGAAATAGAAATTTCGCAGGAAGTAAAAGCGTAAAGAGCGTCCACTGTTTGATCCGGAGAAACACCAGAAACTAAATGCAATACAATTTCGACTTTTTCAGCAGTATTATCCTCTATTTTCTTAATTTTAATTTTGCCTTTTTCGTTAGCCTTAATTATCGAGTCAATTAAAGATTGAGTTGTAATTGAAAAGGGTAGTTCGGAAACAACCAAAGTTTTTTTATCAAGAACAGATATTTTTGCTCTTATCCTTACTCTGCCTCCCCTTAAACCATCATTATACTGAGTAAAATCAGCAATCCCGCCAGTAGGAAAATCGGGATATACCTTAGCACCTCTACCTCTTAGAATTGAAATAGAACCGTCAATTAATTCAATAAAATTATGGGGCAAAATTTTCGTGCTCAGACCAACAGCTATACCCTCAACTCCTTGAGCCAATAACAATGGAAACTTCATTGGTAAATCAATTGGCTCTTTACCTCTTCCGTCATAGCTAGATTGCCATTGAGTAATTTTTGGATTAAAAGCAACATCCAAAGCAAATGTGCTTAACCTAGCCTCTATATATCGAGATGCAGCAGCTGAATCACCAGTAAAAATATTACCCCAATTACCTTGGGAATCAATTAAAATATTTTTTTGGCCTAATTGTACAAGAGCATCTCCTATACTTGCATCCCCATGAGGATGATATTTCATTGTTTGGCCTATGACGTTGGCAACTTTATGAAAACGACCATCATCCATTTCCTTCAATGCGTGAAGAAGTCTTCTTTGAACTGGCTTGAGGCCGTCTTGGATAGATGGTACTGCCCTTTCTAAAATCACATAACTCGCATAATCCAGAAAATACTCTCGATACATTCCGCGGACTCTTGACTCTGAAGGTCTTAGATCATCTGAAAAACCATCGATACCATCAACCAATATTTTATCTTCGGAGTCCTTCATAATTCGGTAATGTCTTGCTCGACTTTAAGATTTTCAATTATGAATTCTTGTCGCTTTGGAGTATTTTTTCCCATATAGTATTCAAGAAGAGAATCTATGTGCTCCTTACCTAACATCACAGGCTCTAAACGAATATTTTCACCAATGAACATTTTAAATTCCCCAGGTGATATCTCCCCTAAACCCTTGAAACGGGTGATTTCAGGATTAACACCTAATTGTGAAATAGCATCTTCTTTTTCTTCATAGTCAAAACAATAAATTGTACTTTTTTTGTTTCTAACTCTAAAAAGAGGAGTCTGGAGAATATATAAATGTCCTTCGCTTACAAGCTCAGGAAAAAATTGAAGGAAAAAAGTAATTAATAGAAGCCGAATATGCATTCCATCGACATCAGCGTCTGTGGCAATGACAACATTGTTATAACGTAAGTCCTCAAGGCCGTCTTCAATATTTAAAGCAGCTTGCAGTAAATTAAATTCTTCATTTTCATAGACTACTTTTTTTGAAAGTCCAAAACAATTAAGAGGCTTTCCTTTTAAACTAAAAACTGCCTGAGTTTGAACATCTCTGGAAGATGTTATGGAACCAGATGCTGAATCTCCCTCGGTTATAAATAAAGTAGTCTCTAACCTCCTTTCATCCTTTAGATCATTATAATGTATTTTACAATCTCTAAGTTTACGATTATGTAAACTGGCTTTTTTCGCTCGTTCTTTAGCCAGTTTTTGAATACCCGAGAGTTCTTTTCTTTCTCTCTCTGCGCGAATTATTTTTTTCTGAATAGCATTTGCATAATCCTGATTTTTATGAAGAAAATTATCCAATTTTGTTCTCAGAAAGTCCAATATATATGTTCGAATGGTCCCACCATCAGGCCCCATATCATTACTCCCTAGTTTGGTTTTAGTTTGAGATTCGAAAACAGGTTCAATAACCTTTAAAGAAATAGCACCAATTACGCTTTGTCTAATATCTGATGCTTCATATTGTTTCCCAAAATGATTACGAATTGTGGTTACTATCGCCTCACGAAATGCGCTTTGATGCGTTCCACCCTGAGTTGTATGCTGTCCATTAACGAAGCTGTAATATTGCTCACTTTGAGATTTATCAGCATGGGTTAATGCTACCTCTATATCTTCGCCCCTTAGATGAATTATTGGGTGAATGATTTCACCAGATAGATTATTCTTGAGAAGATCTTTTAATCCGTCCTCAGAAAAATACTTTTCATTATTTAAGAAAATAGAGAGTCCCGGATTTAGGTAGACATAATTCCAAACCAACTTCTCTACATATTCAATTTGGAATTTATAGTTATTAAAAATTTTTGAATCCGGCCTGAATTCAACTTTTGTTCCTCTTCGGGAAGAGCTTTCTATAATATTACTTTCTTCTATTAAAACTCCCCTTTGAAAATTTGCAAATTTCGATTTTGAATCACGAAAGGACTCTACAATAAAATTCTCAGATAAGGCATTTACCGCTTTAGTCCCTACACCATTGAGACCAACCGATTTTTTAAACGCTTTCGAGTCATACTTCGCGCCAGTATTCATTTTTGAGACAACATCTACAACTTTTCCTAAGGGTATTCCTCTTCCAAAATCTCTAATAACTACCGCACCTTCTTTGATTTGAATTTCAATGGTTCGTCCTCCACCCATCACAAATTCATCTATAGAATTGTCAACAACCTCTTTTACTAAAATATAAATTCCATCATCCGGTGATGACCCATCACCAAGTTTACCGATATACATACCCGGTCTAAGTCGGATATGCTCTTGCCATTCGAGGCTTCTAATATTATCTTCAGTATAAACTGTGTTTTCAGACATGGTTATGATGCGAAACTACACAAGACTCATGAACTAAACCATGTTATTTAGAAGCTTTTAATCCACTAAAAGCATAAGTTTTTAACAAAGAGGCCAAATAATCTTCTATTCCTATTTTGATCAAAATTAAACATTGAACTTAAAATGCATTACGTCGCCATCTTGCACAATGTAATCTTTTCCCTCCAACCTCATTTTTCCGGCTTCTTTTGCTGCATTCTCATTTTGAAACTTTATGAAATCTGAATAAGATATTACTTCAGCTTTTATAAAACCCTTTTCAAAATCACCATGAATGACACCGGCACTCTCTGGAGCAGTACTACCTTTTTTTATAGTCCATGCTCGAACCTCCTTGGGACCTGCTGTAAAATATGTTTGCAAATCAAGCATCGAATATGACTCCCGAATAATTTTATTTACTCCAGGTTCAGTCAAACCTAAGTCATCTAGAAATAAATTTCTTTCATCTTGATCATCAAATTCAACAATATCAGATTCTATTTCAACCGCTAGATATACCACATGTGAATTTTCTTCTTTTGCCATATCCTTTACCATTTGAACCATTTCATTACCATCTTTAGCTGAAACCTCATCTACATTACAAACGTATAAAACAGGTTTATCTGTTAATAAATGATAATCCCTTACCCAATTAGATTCCTGATCATTACGCTGAAAAAGTCGTGCAGATTTACCAAGCTCGATATGCTCTTTCAATCGCATTGCCATTTCTAATTCCTTAATTGCATCTTTTTCTCCTGTCTTGGCAGTTTTTTGAATCTTTATTATTCTTTTCTCCAGTGACTCTAAGTCCTTTAATTGCAATTCAATATCAATAGTTTCTTTGTCCCGGATGGGATTAATTGAACCTTCAACGTGAACTATATTTTCATTATCAAAACAACGCAGCACATGCAGAATTGCATTGCATTCTCGAATATTTCCCAAAAATTTATTACCTAAACCTTCTCCTTTACTTGCTCCTTTGACAAGTCCTGCAATATCAACTATCTCTACAGTAGCCGGAATTAACTTTTCAGGGTTTACGATAGACTCCAATGTCTTCAATCTCAAATCTGGAACATTTACTGTCCCAAGATTAGGCTCAATTGTGCAAAAAGGGAAATTGGCAGCTTGGGCTTTAGCATTGCTCAAACAATTAAAAAGTGTAGATTTTCCTACATTAGGAAGCCCTACGATTCCGCATTTCATATTATTTTATTTTTCACAAATGTACTCATCCATAGACCTTACTTTTGTGAAATAATAATCGAAATTTTCCATGGACAAATCAATTGAAAAAATCCCATCTCAAATAAGACGAGATATTCTTAGGATGGTACATGCAGTGCAATCTGGTCATCCAGGAGGATCACTTGGATGTACAGAGTTTTTTGTAGCACTTTACTTTAAGATATTAAATCACGATAAAGAGTCCTTTAACATGAATGGACAAAATGAGGATATTTTTTTCTTAAGCAATGGCCATATCAGTCCAGTATTCTATAGTGTTCTGGCAAGAGCTGGATACTTTTCAATAGGTGAATTAAGCACATTTAGGAAATTAAATTCGCGCCTTCAGGGACATCCAACAACACATGAAGGCCTCCCGGGAGTTAGAATTGCCTCGGGCAGCTTAGGACAAGGATTATCAGTTGCTTTAGGTGCCGCTGAAGCCAAAAAGTTATCTGATGATAATAATCTAGTCTTTTCACTCCATGGTGATGGAGAACTTCAAGAAGGCCAAATCTGGGAAGCTGCCCTTTATGCAGGCTCAAAAAATATTGATAATATAATTGCAACAATAGATGCAAATGGACAACAAATAGATGGATCAACAAATGATGTAATGCCAATGGGAGATATTGGTTCGAAATTTATTTCTTTTGGATGGGAAGTATTAAAAATTGATAATGGAAATAATCTAAGTGAGGTAATTGAAGGATTAAATACGGCTATAAATTTATCTGGAAAAGGAAAACCAGTTTGTATAGTTATGCAAACTGAAATGGGCGCAGGAGTTGATTTTATGACAGGTACTCATAAGTGGCACGGCATTGCTCCCAGTGATGAACAACTAGAAAAAGCCTTGAGCCAGCTACCTGAGACCTTAGGTGATTATCCAATTTAATGAGAAAGTTCATTTTTACAATAGGATTCTCAATTTTAATAGGTCCAATACTCTGCCAAAAGTTAACTCCAAAAAAATATATAGAGTCAGAAAAGCTGACTAGAATATTATTTGTTCTTGACGCCTCAAATTCAATGTATGGTAGATGGGAAAATGGAACAAAAATGGAGATTGCTCAAAGGTTGATGAATAGTATGATTGACAGTCTTTCTGAAATTCAAGATCCGAATTTTCAACTTGCTCTACGTGTATACGGTCATCAAAAACCCGTACCCCCTCAAGATTGTAACGATACAAAATTAGAAGTGCCATTTAATTATAAAAATCTTAATCGAATAAAACAGAAAATCAGAGAACTGAGACCAATGGGGACTACACCGATCGCTAGATCAATTTTAAGTGCTGCAGGCGATTTTCCAAGTTGTGAAAATTGTAGGAATATCCTCATTCTAATTACCGATGGTGTTGAGGCATGTGACGAAGATCCTTGTAAAGCTTCAAAAATTCTTCAAAAGAAAGGGATTTTGCTGAAACCTTTTGTAATTGGAGTTGGATTGGAGCCGGAACTAGTAAATTCATTTGATTGCGTTGGCTCTTATTACGATGCAAAGAATGAAAATACTTTTAAAAAAGTCCTAGATGTTATTGTAACCCAAGTACTAAATAATACCTCAGCTCAAATTAATTTGATTGGTAATGATGGAAAGGCATCTGAGACGAACTTGCCAATAATATTGAAAAATATAAAAAGCGATCAAATTCAAAATATGTTTATCCACACTCTTAATTATAAGAATCTTCCTGATACTTTAAATCTAGATCCATTGATTCAATATGAAGGCCAAGTGTTCTCGATACCTCCAGTTAAAATCGACTCATCATATATCTTTTCCGGTAAGCACAATCAATTGGGAACAGAAATAGTCTCTGGAGAACTTAAATTAAGTATGCCAGGTTCCAAATCGCTTCAATACAAACCATTAGCGATTGTGAGACAGGTGGGAAAGTCAGAAATATTAAATGTTCAATATTTTAATTCCACAACCAGATACCTTTCAGGTTATTATGAAATTGATATTCTAACCCTACCCCGCTATCAAGAAAAAGTTCTTATCGAGGCAGGTAAAACTCATGATTTCATTATTCCTACTCCAGGGGATGTTACGATTCAATTGAAGACCAATGGATACGGTTCGATTTTTGAATCTGTTGGGTCAAAACTAGAATGGGTAATAAATATAGACGATCAATTAACACGTCAAAAATTCTCTCTCCAACCTGGTCAATATATACTTATCTTCAGATCTGGAAGCGCACAACAAACATCATATTCAAAAACAAAAAAATTCAATGTCTCATCAGGTAATTCCACTCTTGTACGATTACCTTAAAAAAAAAAAATGCACAATTTTATAAATTCTGGCAATAAAGACACGCGGTCAGGCTTTGGTGACGGGTTGCTCTTTTTAGGAAGAAATAACCCCAATGTCGTTGCATTATGCTCAGATTTAACAGGATCTTTGAAAATGAATTACTTTGCGGATGAATTCCCAAATCGCTTTTTTCAAACAGGAATTGCAGAGGCCAATATGATGGGTATGGCTGCAGGACTATCAATTGGAAACTATATCCCATTTACTGGAACCTTCGCAAATTTTTCAACAGGCAGAGTTTATGATCAAATTCGTCAAAGCATCGCCTATTCTGGAAAAAATGTAAAAATCTGCGCTTCGCATGCAGGGCTAACCCTTGGCGAAGACGGTGCTACTCATCAAATTCTTGAGGATATAGGACTAATGAAAATGCTTCCGGGGATGGTTGTTATATCACCTTGTGATTTTAATCAAACTCGAGCAGCTACTATTGCTATTTCTGATTATTCAGGCCCAGTATACTTAAGATTTGGACGTCCGAAAGTTCCAAATTTCACTCCATCAGAAAAACCATTTGAAATTGGCAAAGCTGATATATTAACTGAAGGAAAAGACGTAACGATAATTGCAAATGGCCATTTAGTTTGGGAGGCTTTGGAAGCATACAATTCGCTAACAAAAATTGGAATAAATGCAGAGGTAATAAATTTTGCTACCATAAAGCCTTTGGATATTAGTACGCTTCTTAAAAGTGTTGAAAAAACAGGTCGAGTAGTCACTGCAGAAGAGCATCAAAAAAATGGTGGTCTTGGAGATTCAGTAGCCCAAGCACTTGCGTTACACAAACCTTGTCCAGTGGAAATGGTTGGTGTAAATGACTCCTTCGGAGAAAGTGGGAAACCAGATCAGCTTATGAAAAAGTATGGTCTGGATTCAGCTGCAATAGTAGAAGCCGTAAAAAGTGTTTTGAAACGTTAATTTGAAGAAATAAAATACTTTTAACGCGTTTTGGAAAGAATAAAGTAATGGAATTAGAAAAATCCTTTTACAAACATCTAGCTCAAACCACAGGATCTCCAATGCTACTAAAATTTTCAAAAGCAAATGGAATATATCTCTATGATGATAAAGATGAAAAATATCTGGACTTTATTAGTGGCATAGCAGTTGCAAACATTGGACATAGTCATCCCGAAGTTATTTCTGCGGTTAAAGAGCAGGTAGACAAACATATGCATCTAATGGTTTACGGAGAATATATTCAAAATATCCAGGTAAAATATGCAGAATCAATAACTAATGAATTAGCACCCGAGCTGCAAACCGTTTATTGGGTAAATTCAGGCACTGAAGCCACCGAAGGTGCCTTTAAATTATCAAGAAGAGTGACTGGAAGATCTGAAATAATTTCCTTTAAAGGGTCATATCATGGTTCAACTATAGGAGCCCTCTCATCAATGGGCAATGAAAAGTACAAAAGAGCTTTTAGACCTTTAGTTCCAGATCACAGACAACTTGAATTCAACGATATAGAGTCTTTAAATGAAATATCCTCGAAAACTGCAGCAGTGATTGTAGAATGTATTCAAGCCGGCACAGGTTACAAAAAAGCCGATAAAGTTTTTTTAGATAAATTATCCCGTAAATGTTCAAAAGTTGGAGCAATGCTTATAGTTGATGAGTGTCAAACGGCATTTGGTAGGACTGGGAATTTGTTTGCTCACCAAGAATATAGAATAACTCCTGATATACTTTGCTTGGGAAAAGCTCTTGGAGGAGGGATGCCACTAGGGGCATTTATTTCATCGAAATCGAAAATGATGAAACTTACACATGATCCTATTCTTGGTCATATTACAACCTTTGGAGGAAACCCAGTTAGCTGCGCTGCAGGGCTTGCTGCATTCGAAGTACTCAAATCCTCGAATTGGCTTGTTGATGTGCAAAAGCGAGGAAAACTAATTAAGCAAGTTTTAACCTCGCACTCAAGAGTATGTGAAGTACGGGGCACTGGGTTACTTCTTTCTGTTATTTTAGAAACTGAAGATTTTAAAAACTTAGTTTATAAAAAACTTATTGAGAGAAAAATAATCACCAACTTTTTTCTGTTTAATAATGAAGCTCTAAGAATAACCCCTCCACTTTGCATAACAGCAAATGAAATAGATTATTTCAATTCTAACTTCATCGAAATATTAAATGAACTTTAAATTAAAAGCATGATTAAAGAATCTAAAAAACCTACTTTAATGAAGGGAGTTATAATTTTAGCATTTTCCTTTCCATTCTTATTTGCTGGACCTGCATTTTATTTCTGGATAGGAGCACCTGCCTTAAAAAATGGAAACTGGTTTTGGACTGGCCTTATAGTAACTCTAATGTTTGTGGGAGCTGGCCTTATAATACGAGGAATTGTGGCCATTCTAGATAGTCTTTTTGATCAAAATCAAAGCTCTTAATTTCGAAGACAGGTCTATGCTTGTCCCGCGGGCCCGCCAAATTGTATTGGAACCTTTGGATTTTCTGTATCTGATATTTTACCATGAGCAGATTCAAATCTTGATACATTATCTTCTAGAGCCACTATGAGCCTTTTGGCATGTGGGGGAGTTAGAATAACACGAGCTTTGACCCTTGCTTTAGGTAAACCAGGCATCATCTGAATGAAATCTAATACGAATTCTGAGGGTGAATGATTTATAACTGCCAAGTTACTGTAAATTCCGTCAGCAGTTTCGGCATTTAGCTCGATTTGAACCTGATTTTCTTTTTCCTCACCCATTTTCAAAAAATTTAGTTAGTCTTCTAATTCAACATCAACCGTTTTCTTAGCCATCATTTCTTCATATTCTTCTTTACTCCCTACAACTGATTTGTAATACTTTTTCAGGCCAGTACCTGCAGGAATTCTATGGCCCACAATTACATTCTCTTTTAATCCTTCAAGGGTATCAATTTTCGCTGCTATTGCAGCTTCATTTAAAACCTTCGTAGTCTCCTGGAAAGACGCCGCAGAAACCCATGATTTCGTTTGAAGTGAAGCTCTTGTTATTCCTTGTAAAATCAATTTTGCCGTCGCAGGTTCCGCATCACGAGCTTCAACCAGCAACTTGTCAGAACGTCTCAATAAAGAGTTTTCGTCACGTAGACGACGAGAAGATATTTTCATTCCCGCCTTTAAAGAATCGCTATCTCCTGCATCAACAACAATCTTTCTATCAAAAATCGAATCATTTTCCGTTATGAAGTCAATTGTATGCTCTAAATGCCCTTCTAAGAAAGAAGTGTCTCCACCATCTACAATCTCTACTTTACGCATCATTTGCCTGACAATAACTTCAAAATGCTTGTCATTTATTTTAACACCCTGTAAACGATAGACCTCTTGAATTTCGTTAACTAAATATTCCTGAACAGCCGTTGGACCTTGAATTGCTAATATGTCTGAGGGGGTTATAGCCCCATCACTGAGCGGGGATCCTGCACGAACAAAATCATTTTCCTGAACTAAAATCTGTTTTGATAAGTTGATCAAATACTTTTTTTGCTCTCCTGTTCGACTTTCAATAATTATTTCACGGTTTCCACGTTTAATTTTCCCATATGAAACAGTACCATCAATCGCTGTAACTACTGAGGGATTTGAAGGGTTTCTGGCTTCAAATAACTCTGTAACCCTTGGAAGCCCTCCAGTTATATCGCCTGCTTTCGCACCTCGACGAGGAATCTTGACTAAAATTTTTCCAGCCTTTATTTCTTCTCCCTCATCAACCATCAGATGAGCACCTACTGGTAATGTGTAATGCTTTATTTCATTTCCTTTTTTATCCAATACTTTAAGCATTGAAACTAATTTCTTATTTCTATTATCAGATATTACTTTGTCTTGGAAGCCCGTTTGCTCATCGATCTCAACCTTATAAGTGACCCCTTGAATAATATCTTGGTAAGCAATCGTTCCTGAATGCTCAGAGATAATTACTGCATTATAAGGGTCCCATGAACATATGATGTCATCTTTTTTGACCTTAACACCTGATTTCAGTAATAAGCTTGATCCATATGGAACATTTCCTGTCATAACGGCTATACCTGTTGAAGAATCGACGATTCGCATTTCTCCAGTACGTCCAATTACAACATTTGATTTTTCACCTTCAGAATTTTCAGAAATCACAGTTCGAACTTCATCTAATTCTAGAACCCCGTCAAATTTCGCTTTCAAACTACTTATTTCCGAAACATTACCCGCTGTTCCTCCAACGTGGAAAGTCCTAAGAGTCAATTGAGTTCCTGGCTCACCTATGGACTGGGCCGCTAATACACCAACAGCTTCACCTGTTTGAACAAATTTTGCAGTTGAAAGGTTTCTTCCATAACATTTTGCACAAATTCCTTTCTTGCTTTCACATGTAAGAGGTGAACGGACTTCAACCGATTCGATTGGTGAACTATCAATTTTCTCAGCAGTTAAATCTGAAATCATTTGTCCAGACTCAACATATTTCTCCCCCGTAAGCGGATCAATTACGTCGAGTAGAGAAACACGTCCAGCTATTCTCTCAGACAAAGGTTCTACAATCTCTTCATTTTTGCGCAAGGGGTGAATTTCAATTCCTCGCAATGTCCCACAATCATCTAGGTTAACAATTACATCTTGAGCTACATCATGTAACCTTCTCGTCAAATATCCAGCATCAGCAGTTTTTAATGCTGTATCTGCAAGACCTTTTCTTGCACCGTGGGTAGAGATAAAGTACTCAAGAATCGAAAGTCCTTCTTTAAAATTGGAGATGATAGGATTCTCAATAATTTCGCCACCAGCGGAGCCCGACTTCTGTGGTTTAGCCATTAATCCCCTCATTCCCGATAATTGACGAATTTGTTCTTTTGAACCACGAGCACCAGAATCTAACATCATATATATTGGGTTAAATCCCTGACGGTCATTTATCAACTGAGACATTGCGGATTGCGTTAACCTGGCATTGGCATTAGTCCAAACATCAATTACTTGATTATATCTCTCGTTGTTGGTGATAAGACCCATGTTGTAATTCGTCAAAATACCTTCTACTTCCGAGTCTGCATCGTCAACTAGGGATTCCTTAATTTCAGGAACCATAATATCTCCTAATGAAAAAGAAAGTCCTCCAAAGAACGCATTTGAATAACCAAGGTTTTTCATATCATCTAGGAACTTCGCCGTTCTCGGAACATCTGTGCGAGTAAGAATGCGTGCAATTATATCTCTCAATGCTTTTTTAGTTAGCACTTCGTTAATAAAACCAACACCCTCAGGAACTACCTGATTAAATAAAACTCTACCAACACTGGTCTCAATAACCTTATGTGTTAATTCACCTTTATCACCATCAACTAAAGCTCTAACTTTTACGTACGCATTTAGATCAACTCTTTTTTCATTGTATGCAATATTTACTTCTTCTGCTGAGTAAAAAGTCATTCCTTCACCCTTTACTGGATCTTTTGGAAGATTTCTTTTAGCCTTTGTCATGTAGTAGAGGCCTAATACCATATCCTGGGATGGCACTGTAATGGGAGATCCGTTTGCTGGGTTTAAAATGTTGTGCGAAGCAAGCATCAATATTTGAGCTTCTAAAATAGCTGCTGGACCCAAAGGCAAGTGAACAGCCATTTGATCTCCATCAAAATCAGCATTAAAGGCCGTGCATGTAAGCGGGTGAAGCTGAATAGCCTTACCCTCAATCATCTTTGGTTGAAAAGCTTGAATACCCAATCGATGCAGAGTCGGAGCTCTATTTAATAATACTGGATGTCCTTTCATCACATTTTCCAGTATATCCCAAACAACTGCTTCTCTATTGTCTATGATTTTCTTTGCAGATTTTACAGTTTTCACTATACCCCTTTCTATGAGTTTCCTAACGATAAAAGGTTTATATAACTCGGCAGCCATACCCTTGGGCAACCCACATTCATGTAGTTTCAGGTCTGGGCCTATAACAATGACCGATCGTGCAGAATAATCAACTCTTTTTCCTAAAAGATTCTGTCTAAACCTACCTTGTTTCCCTTTCAGACTATCACTCAATGATTTTAGAGGTCGGTTACTCTCCGTTTTTACAGCACTGGCTTTTCTTGTATTATCAAAAAGACTATCAACAGATTCTTGAAGCATTCGCTTTTCATTTCTCAAGATAACTTCAGGTGCTTTAATCTCCAATAAGCGCTTTAATCGGTTATTTCGAATTATCACTCTACGGTAAAGATCATTAAGATCAGATGTCGCAAACCTTCCTCCATCTAATGGGACCAGCGGTCGCAGCTCCGGCGGAATAATAGGGACAACTTTGATTAACATCCATTCTGGTTTATTCTCCATTCTGGCATTACCATCACGCATAGATTCAACAACCTGAAGCCGCTTCAAAGCTTCTTGCTTTCGTTGTTGAGATGTCTCTTTAGCTGCCTTATCTCTTAGATCATAGGACATTTGATCCAAATCCAAGCGCTGAATAAGCATCAATAAAGCCTCAGCACCCATTTTGGCAATAAACTTAGTTGGGTCCGTATCATCCAAATACATATTCTCTGATGGAAGACGATCGAGAGCATCGAGATACTCTTCTTCAGTCAAGAATTGCATATGAGCGAATTCATTCCCTTCAGAATCCTGAGCTGCCCCATTTTGAATAACAATATATCTCTCATAATATATTATCATATCTAACTTTTTTGTCGGAATTCCCAGCAAGTATCCAATTTTATTTGGAAGCGATCGGAAATACCAAATATGAGCAACTGGAACGACCAAATTAATGTGACCGATTCTCTCCCGACGAACTTTTTTCTCTGTAACTTCGACACCACATCGATCACACACTATTCCCTTATATCGGATTCGTTTGTATTTTCCACAAGCACATTCAAAATCCTTTACTGGTCCAAAAATACGTTCACAAAACAATCCGTCTCGCTCAGGCTTGTGCGTTCTGTAATTAATTGTTTCTGGCTTTAAAACCTCTCCACTTGATCGCTCAAGGAGAAATTCTGGTGATGCCAGACCTATGGTTATAGATTGAAAACTACCTGTTGTATTTGTCTCTGATTTTCTCATTACTTTAATGTCAGTGTTTTTATCAATTATTTTAACTAGTCCAAATTAACTTTTAGACCTAAACCTTGTAATTCATGCAGTAATACATTAAAAGATTCAGGTATACCTGGCTCAGGCATTCGGTCCCCTTTTACAATGGATTCATATGTCTTTGCCCTACCAATAACGTCATCAGACTTTACAGTTAGAATCTCTCTTAAGATATTTGAAGCTCCAAAAGCCTCAAGTGCCCATACCTCCATCTCCCCAAAACGCTGACCACCAAACTGAGCCTTACCTCCAAGTGGCTGTTGGGTAATCAAAGAATATGGACCTATCGAACGGGCATGCATTTTATCATCTACCATGTGCCCTAATTTGAGCATGTAAATAACTCCTACAGTAGCTTTTTGATCAAAAGCAACCCCAGTTCCACCGTCAAATAACTGAGTGTGACCAAAGGTCGGTATACCTGCTGCTGAGGTATGATTTGTGATTTCATCAAGAGTAGCACCATCAAAAATTGGCGTAGCAAACTTTTCTCCTGTTTTCAACCCTGCCCAACCAAGAACAGTTTCATAAATTTGGCCAATATTCATCCTGGATGGCACACCAAGGGGATTAAGAACAATGTCTACAGGAGTACCATCTTCCAGGAAAGGCATGTCTTCTTCCCTTACAATTTTTGCAACTATGCCTTTGTTTCCGTGACGCCCCGCCATTTTATCCCCTACTTTAAGCTTACGCTTTTTGGCAATAACAACTTTTGCCATTTTTACAATTCCTGCTGGTAATTCGTCACCTACGGATATTGTGAATTTTTGGCGTCTGTAGACACCTCCCATATCACTCTCTTTAATCTTAAAATTGTGTAAAAGGTTATCAATAGCCTCATTTCTTGAGTTATCCGTAGTCCATGTTCCACCCGTAAGGTGAGTGTAGTCAGAGATACTATTTAAAATCTTTAAAGTGAATTTCGTTCCTTTAGGCACGATTTCTTCATTTAGATCATTAGTCACACCCTGACAAGTTTTCCCGGAAACTAATTTGGCAAGTTTTTCAATCAAAACTGATCTCAAATCAGATATCTTAGAATTAAAATCTTTCTCTAAAACCTGCAGCTCATCTTTATCTCTCAAGCGTTGACGCTTATCTTTGACGCTACGACTAAATAATTTTTTGTCGACTACAACACCGTGTAAAGAAGGAGAAGCTTTTAAAGAAGCATCTTTTACATCTCCAGCTTTATCTCCAAAAATTGCTCTCAATAACTTTTCCTCTGGAGATGGATCACTTTCACCTTTTGGGGTGATTTTTCCGATTAAAATATCACCTGGGTGAACCTCTGCTCCAACACGAATTATTCCATTTTCGTCAAGGTCCTTTGTCGCCTCTTCGCTTACATTAGGAATATCTGAGGTCAATTCCTCCATTCCTAACTTTGTATCTCTTACATCCAAAGTATATTCATCCATATGAATGGAAGTAAAGATATCTTCTCGCACTACTCTCTCATTTATAACTATCGCATCCTCAAAATTATAACCTTTCCAGGGCATAAACGATACTAGAAGATTGCGACCCAATGCCAATTCCCCACCTTGGGTTGCATACCCCTCGCAAAGTACTTGACCCAAGTTCACACGCTCACCACTTTTTACAATGGGCTTTAAATTAATAGTCGTGCTTTGATTAGTTTTTAAAAACTTTGTTAACGGATATGATTTTATAGCAGAATCAAAACTTACCAATTCTTCTTCTTCCGTTCGATCATATTCAATCTGGATTTCTTTTGCGTCAACATATTTTACTGTACCAGCACCTTCTGCATTAATCAAGACCCTTGAATCATGAGCAACTTGTCTTTCTAGTCCAGTTCCTACGATGGGTGCTTCTGGTTGCAAGAGCGGAACAGCTTGACGCATCATATTAGATCCCATCAATGCTCTATTCGCATCGTCATGTTCCAAAAATGGAATCAAGGATGCAGATATTGAAGCTATTTGATTTGGCGCTACGTCCATCAAATCTAGTTTCTTTGGATCAACAACTGGAAAATCTCCTTCATCCCTCGCTTTTACTTTGTCATTTACAAAAGTTCCATCTGATTTTAAAGGAGCATTGGCTTGTGCGATAACTTTATTTTCCTCCTCATCAGCAGCAAAGTATTCAGGGTCCGAATCTAATCTAACCTTTCCATTTTCATCAACTGAACGATAAGGTGTTTCAATAAAGCCCATACTATTTACCTTGGCGTAAACGCAAAGCGACGAAATTAGACCAATATTTGGCCCCTCAGGAGTTTCAATTGGGCATAATCTACCATAATGAGTATAGTGAACATCACGAACCTCAAAACCCGCTCTCTCGCGACTCAAACCGCCAGGTCCAAGGGCAGACAAACGACGCTTATGGGTTATTTCAGCTAATGGATTAGTTTGATCCATAAACTGGCTTAATTGATTAGTTCCGAAAAAGGAATTAATCACAGAACTCAATGTTTTGGCATTTATAAGGTCAATAGGAGTAAATACCTCATTGTCTCTTACATTCATTCTTTCTCTTATTGTTCTTGCCATTCGGGCTAAACCAACACCAAATTGATTTGCCATTTGCTCTCCTACAGTTCTAACTCGTCTATTTGATAAGTGATCGATATCATCAATTTCTGCCTTCGAATTAATAAGCTCTATTAAATACTTAATGATGGAGATAATATCCTGTTTGCTTAATACCTGCTGATCTTTTTCAATATCTAAACCAAGTTTATTATTTAAACGATAGCGCCCGACCTCACCAAGACTATATCTCTGCTCAGAGAAAAATAACTTATCAATAATTCCTCTTGCCGTCTCTTCATCGGGTGGTTCAGCATTACGAAGCTGTCTATAAATATGTTCAACAGCTTCAATTTCCGAATTTGTTGGATCTTTTTGAAGAGTATTGTAAATGATTGAAAACTCACCCTCTATAACATCTTGCTTATGGAGAAGTATATTTGGAACTTCTGCCTCCATAATCATAGCGACATGATCCTTTTCTATGATAGTATCTCGATCCAAGATCACTTCATTTCTTTCGATTGAAACAACCTCGCCTGTATCTTCATCAACAAAGTCTTCTATCCAAGTTTTCAATACCCGAGCAGCTAATTTTCGACCGACAGCTCTTTTTAAGCCGGCTTTAGAAACTTTTGTCTCTTCTGCAAGATCAAATATTTCTAAAATGTCTTTGTCTCTTTCATATCCTATCGCACGGAATAGAGTAGTTACTGGAAGTTTTTTCTTTCGGTCAATGTAAGCGTACATGACATTATTAATATCAGTAGCGAACTCAATCCAACTACCCTTAAATGGGATAACTCTCGCCGAGTATAATTTCGTTCCGTTTGCATGAAAACTCTGACCAAAAAACACTCCTGGTGATCGGTGAAGTTGTGAGACTATGACACGCTCTGCACCATTCACAACAAAAGTACCTCTTGGGCTCATATAAGGGATAGTGCCCAAATAAACATCTTGAACTATAGTTTCGAAATCCTCATGTTCAGGATCGGTACAATAAAGCTTCAAACGAGCTTTTAAGGGAACGCTAAATGTTAAACCACGCTCAATACATTCTCGCTCGTGGTAGCGCGGTGGATCTACAAAATAATCAATAAATTCTAGGACAAATTGATTTCGGGAATCAGAAATTGGAAAATTTTCATTGAATGTTTTAAAAAGACCTTCATCGGAACGATCCTCCGGTTTAGTATCAATCTGAAAAAAATCTCGGAAAGACTTAATTTGGATATCCAAGAAGTCAGGAGTATCCGCCTGGGCAAAGGTTGAAGTAAAGTTGATTCGCGGTTGAACGTGGGCCATAAAAATCGACTAAATGATGAATATTAATTAAAATACGAAAAGGTTCAGGTCTTAAAACACTTGTTCTAAGAACCCAAACCTGTGTGCTTTGAAAGAATTATTTAAGCTCGACTTCTGCTCCAGCTTCCTCAAGTTGTTTTTTGAGAGCCTCAGCTTCATCTTTGCTTACACCTTCCTTAATTGGAGCTGGAGCTGCATCTACTGCATCTTTTGCATCCTTAAGACCAAGGCCAGTTAATTCTTTAACCACTTTTACTACTGCCAATTTCGAAGGGCCTGAGCTCTTCAAAACAACATCAAAAGATGATTTTTCTTCAGCTGCAGCGCCATCGCCAGCAGCAGGACCACCAGCAGCAACTGCAACAGCAGCGGCAGCAGGTTCAATGCTATACTCCTCTTTTAAGTAGTCAGCAAGTTCTTTGACCTCTTTTACAGTCAAATTGACTAAAGAGTCTCCGAGGTTTTTTATGTCAGCCATTTTGGTTGATTTTTAAATTAATTTATATAAACTATATTCAAATATTGAAGCTGAATTAATGGTTGCGCTCTTCAAGCGCCTTGATCAAACCAGATATGGTCTGACCACCGCCGGCTTGAATTCCAGAAATCACATTTTTCAATGGGCTCTGCAAAAGCAGGATAACATCCCCAATGAGTTCATTCTTAGATTTCAAGCTAGTTAACATTTCGAGCTCGTTGTCACCAATGTAAATTGATTCTTCAACGTAAGCTCCCTTGAGAATAGGTTTCTCACTATCTTTTCTAAACGCCTTAATTACTTTAGCCGGAGCATTCCCAGCTTCCGAAATCATTATACTAGAATTTCCTTTTAGTATTGTCGATAAGTCACCAAAGTCTTTTGATGAACGATCCATTGCCTTGTTTAAAAGCGCATTTTTGACAACAGTCATTTTCACTTTTGCCTTGTGGCAAGCACGCCGTAAATCACTGGAATTTTTTGAATCAAGTCCTGCTATATCAGTAAAATATATAGAAGGAGATGTCTCTAGAATTTCTGTAAGACTATCAATCAAGCTATTTTTTTCTTCACGTGTCATTTTCTATTGATCTTATGCGTTTTTCACTTCCATAGCAATACCAGGTCCCATTGTTGGACTCATCGTAAGGCTTTTAATGTACGTTCCTTTTGCCGAGCTAGGTTTCAACTTAATAACTGAGTTTATGACTTCATTGGCATTTTCCTCAATTTGCTTAGCAGTAAATGAAACCTTTCCCACTGCAGTGTGAATAATACCAAAACGATCGACTTTAAAATCAATTTTTCCCGCTTTAACCTCTGTTATTGCCTTTCCTATATCCATAGTCACAGTCCCTGATTTAGGGTTCGGCATTAATCCCCTTGGGCCAAGCACCCTCCCTAAAGGACCTAACTTGCCCATTGCAGCCGGAACCGTAATTATAACATCGACATCAGTCCATCCCGACTTTATTTTAGCAAGATATTCATCCATTCCAACAAAGTCTGCTCCAGCTTCCTTGGCTTCCGCTTCTTTATCTGGGGTTACAAGAGCGAGCACTCTGATTGATTTTCCCGTTCCGTTGGGAAGACTAACAACTCCTCTTACCATCTGATTTGCCTTTCTTGGATCCACGCCCAAGCGAATTGCTAAATCAATCGAACCATCAAATTTACTGGTACTAACCTCCTTAACTAAAGTTGAAGCTTCAGAAATAGAATAGAACTTACCCGGAAGTATCTTTTCTTCAGCAATTTTACGATTCTTACTAAGTTTTGCCATCTTAATTAATTTAGACTAGGTTTTGATCCACTAACAGTTAATCCCATGCTCCTGGCTGTTCCTGCAACCATCTCCATCGCAGATGCAGTCGTAAAACAATTCAAATCTGACATTTTATCTTCTGCAATCGTTTGAACCTGAGCCCAAGACACTTTACCGACTTTTTCTAAGTTTGGAACACCTGAACCACTTTTTAATTTTGCAGCCTCCAATAATTGAACTGCAACCGGAGGTTGTTTAATAATAAAATCAAATGATTTATCAGAGTAAACTGTGATTACCACAGGTAAAAGCTTTCCTGCTTTATCCTGTGTTCGCGCGTTAAATTGTTTGCAAAACTCCATGATATTAACTCCTTTTGACCCTAAAGCCGGACCTACAGGAGGAGATGGATTAGCTGCTCCACCTCTAACTTGAAGTTTTAATAGTCCACTTATTTCCTTTGCCATTTTTTAATTCTCTTTTTCAACTTGCATGAAACTCAATTCAAGAGGTGTTCTACGACCAAAAATCTTAACCATCACCTCTAACTTTCGCTTATCTTCTATTATCTTTTCAATCGAACCAATAAAGTCCCTAAATGGGCCATCAATAACCTTGACTGATTCCCCAAGAACGAAAGGTATTGAGACATGGTCAGCAGATTCGGCTAATTCATCAACTTTGCCTAACATTCTATTCACTTCATTCTGACGAAGAGGGGTGGGCTTTCCCCCTTTAGTTTCACTCAGAAATCCGATGACATTTGTCACATTTTTTAAAGTATGAGCAAATTCTCCAGTTAGTATTGCTTCTATCATTATGTAACCAGGAAAAAAATTTCTTTCCTTAAGAATTTTTTTCCCATTTCGAATTTGATATACTTTTTCAGTTGGAATTAAAACCTGACCAAGAAGATTAGACATTCCCATTCGAGACATCTCTGTTTCGATATAATGCTTTGTCTTAGATTCCTTACCGCTAATCGAGCGGACAGCATACCATTTCATCTCTTGAGTCGAACTCATCCTATGCAAAAAGTTTATATATAAAATCCAAAACCTGAGTTATTACTTTATCCATGACAAAGATCGCTAAAGCAAAGACTAATGATCCAACAATAACAACAACTGTACTTCGTTGAAGACTAACCCATGAAGGCCATGTCGCACGCTGAACGAATTCAACATACGATTCTTTTAAGTATTTAGTTATTGTTTCCATCACTTTATTTGTTCAACAATTTTAGCACGGGTGGAGAGATTCGAACTCCCATCAATGGTTTTGGAGACCACTATTCTACCCTTGAACTACACCCGTAATTAGGATGTGATTTTTTGGAGAACCAGAAAATCATATCCGATTTCGGTGTTTAAATTCTTAATTACAAAATTTCTGTCACCTGTCCAGCTCCTACAGTTCGCCCTCCTTCACGGATTGCAAATCGAAGACCTTTACTAATTGCAACAGGTGCAATTAACTCAACTTCAATAGACAGATTATCACCTGGCATAACCATCTCTACTCCGCCTCCTAAAATAATTTCACCTGTTACGTCTGTGGTTCTGAGGTAGAATTGTGGACGGTATTTATTATGAAAAGGAGTGTGACGACCACCCTCTTCTTTTTTCAAAATATATACTTCAGCTTTGAATTTACTTGCAGGCTTTTGAGAACCTGGCTTACAAATAACCATACCACGTCGTATATCTGATTTTTCGATTCCACGAAGTAGTAATCCAACGTTGTCTCCAGCTTCACCTCTGTCAAGAATTTTTCTAAACATTTCTACTCCAGTAATGGTAGAAGAAAGTTTTTCATCTCCAAAACCAATGATGTCAACAACGTCTCCAGTTAGACCTAAACCCGATTCGATTCGACCCGTGGCAACAGTTCCTCGACCTGTAATAGTAAATACATCTTCTATTGGCATCAAAAAGTCCTTATCCACTTCACGGGTAGGCTCTTCGATATATGTATCAACAGCTTCCATAAGCTCCATGATTTTAGCAACCCAGGCCTCTTCTCCATTAAGACCACCTAATGCCGAGCCTTGAATAATTGGAGTATTATCCCCATCATACTTGTAAAATGAAAGTAAATCACGAATTTCCATCTCAACTAACTCAAGAAGTTCTTCATCGTCTACCATGTCTACTTTATTCATGAATACAACCACTCTTGGCACTCCTACTTGTCTCGCTAGAAGAATGTGTTCACGAGTCTGAGGCATTGGTCCATCGGTAGACGCAACTACTAAAATAGCTCCATCCATTTGTGCTGCACCGGTAACCATATTCTTGACATAGTCTGCGTGTCCAGGACAGTCAACGTGAGCATAATGCCTGTTCGCTGTTTCGTATTCTACGTGGGCAGTATTAATAGTTATTCCACGCTCTTTCTCCTCTGGCGCTGAATCGATTGAATCGAAACTTCGCAGAGCAGATAACCCCGCCTTTGCTAAAACTGTAGTAATAGCAGCAGTTAAGGTTGTTTTACCATGGTCAACGTGACCAATGGTTCCAATATTAAGGTGCGGTTTGTTACGCACGAAATTCTCTTTAGCCATGATATTTAATTTATTAGATGAATTGATTCCAAAGAA
>CENP01019185.1_pt1 | contig 67119 bp, 71 predicted proteins | sample 361281 | NCBI WGS metagenome assembly CENP01 (sample SAMEA2591122, study PRJEB7988) | marine metagenome | biome: marine biome (ENVO:00000447); feature: deep chlorophyll maximum layer (ENVO:xxxxxxxx); material: saline water (ENVO:00002010), including plankton (ENVO:xxxxxxxx) | depth 70 m
ATTCAAACAGGAGAACTAATGGATAAAGTACCAATGACAATCAGTGGCCACGAGGACCTCCAACAAGAGATAAAAAGGCTAAAAACTGTCGAGCGAACATCTATAATTGAAGCAATAGCAGAAGCTCGTAAACATGGTGATCTATCAGAAAATGCTGAATATCATGCCGCTAAAGAGCAGCAAGCAATGAATGAGGCAAGGATCAGTGACTTAGAGGACAAATTATCTCGCGCAGATGTAATTGATATCACAAAGCTATCTGGAGATATGGTAAAATTTGGAGCTAAAGTCCAGCTGATTGATGAAGACACTGAAAAAGAGTCTAATTTTCAAATTGTAGGAGAATTTGAGTCAAATATATCAAAAGGATTGATCTCCATAAGTTCGCCTATAGCCAGAGCTCTAATAGGGAAAAAGATTGGCGATAGTGTTGAAGTGTCTACTCCAGGTGGTGGAAAAAGTTACGAAATTATGAAGATAGATTTTTCCTAGATAAAAAAAAATATATGACAGATAATATATTAAAATGCCTATATGTTCATTCTGGCAATGCGGGTGATATAAATTGCTGTAAGGGAATAGTTAAGAATATTAACTCAGAATATAAGATTTTAGAAACGAACCATATACGCAAATCAGTTGAATTTATAGATACTATAAATCAGTTCTCACCAAATATATTCATTGCAACAGGAAAGAATGCCGCTCCTCTTGCTCAAGTAGTTAAGGAATATAACCCCGATATTTTTACTGTTTTTCTAAAGAATCCCAATAAATTTAATATTTATTACGATTTAATCTGGACTCCAGAGCACGATAATATCCAATATGATAATAGTTTTTCAACTCTGACAACACCTCATAATGCATCAATAGACACAAACTACTTTTCGGTGATTAATTTAAATAAGAAAAAATTAGGAGTATTAATTGGTGGAAAAAATTCTCATTATAAGTTTGGATTATCTGAGATTAAAAAATTATGTGATAACCTTAAGAATTTAGCCCATAAGAATAACCTCCAGTTAATAATAACTTGCTCGAAGAGGACGGGGCTAAATAATCAAATATATATTCAAAAGTACTTTATGCATACTGAGCATTGGGTGTGGCGAGGAAAGGGGCCGAATCCGTTCAACCAAATACTTGGTCATTGCGATTATTTTCTCGTGACCGCTGATAGCATAAATATGATTAGTGAACTTTGCATTACTGGAAAACCAATTTTTATTTATAAGTTACCTAACTTTTTTTATAGGTTTTTTGGCAAAAGTAAATTTGAATCATTTTATAATAAATTAATTGATCTAAATATTGTTAAGTGGTTTGAAAGTGAGATATATGATTGGTCATATAAACCCATCGATAACACACAATATGTATCCAAAAAAATAGTTGAAGAATACACAAATTATGTTCGCAATAATTAAAAAAGAAGTTAAGTTATAAATAATTATTAAATAAACATCTTATAGATAAATAGATATGGAAATTAAAAAATCAAAAGTTTTAATAATAGGTTCTGGACCTGCCGGTTATACAGCAGCTATTTATGCCTCCAGAGCTATGTTAGAACCAATACTAATTGAAGGAATCCAACCTGGTGGTCAATTAACAATAACTACAGATGTCGAAAATTATCCTGGCTTTGCAGATGTAATTCAGGGCCCATGGCTTATGGAACAAATGAAATTGCAGGCTAAAAGCACCGGAGTTCGAGTGATTAATGATCATATTAATTCATGTGACTTACAAGATTATCCATTCAAATTTTATGGCGAATCCAACACACAATATGAGTCGGATACTTTAATTATATGTACAGGGGCACAGGCAAAATGGTTAGGGCTTGAGTCTGAAGATAAATATAAAGGTTTCGGTGTTTCTGCCTGCGCAACTTGTGATGGCTTTTTTTATAAAGAAAAAACAGTTGTAGTGGTTGGTGGCGGGAATACAGCTGTTGAAGAAGCTCTATTCCTAACAAATTTTGCAAAATCAGTTATATTAGTTCATAGAAGAGACAAACTTAGATGTGAAAAAATTCTTGAAGATAGACTTCAAAATAATAAAAAGATAAGAGTTATATGGGATTGTGTTGTTGAGGAAATATCAGGAAGTACCAACCCAAATTCAGTAGAAGGTGTTAATTTGAAGAATATTAAAACAAATGCAATTGAATATCTGCCAACAGATGGTGTTTTTATCGCAATTGGACATCAACCCTCAACACAACTATTTGAAAAAGAATTAGATATGAGCAATGGATATATCCTAACTACTCCGAATTCAACTGAGACAAGTATAAAAGGAGTTTTTGCTGCAGGTGATGTAACGGATGATAAATATAGGCAGGCTGTTACTGCAGCGGGAATGGGCTGTATGGCAGCTTTGGATGCTGAACATTATCTAGCAAATAAGTAAAATCATGGACTGGGATAGACTTAGAATATTTCATATAGTTGCAGATGCAGGAAGTTTCTCTCGTGCAAGTGAAGTAACTGATACAAGCCAATCTGCTATTAGTAGACAAATATCAAATCTTGAATATGAAGTTGGCATACCATTATTTCACAGACACCAAAGGGGGTTAATTCTTACCGAGCAGGGTGAACTCTTATATAAAAAAACACATGGTATTATAGATATAATAAAAGATGCTGAATTTGATTTAATCGATAGCAAAGAAAAGCCCTCTGGGGACTTATCTATAACAACAACTATTGGACTTGGTACAAATTGGCTAACGCCTAGACTAAAAGAATTTACATCAAATTATCCAGAAATTAATCTTGAGCTAAGATTAAGTGACGTTGAACTTGATATTGGCATGAGAGAAGCTGATATTGCTATCAAATTTCATAAGCCCACTCAATTAGATCTTATTCAAAGAAAACTCTTTACAGTTCATTTTCATATATATGCATCCCCAGAATATCTTGAAGAAAATGGAACACCAAATAGAATTGAAGATTTGCCAGGACATAAAATAGTAAGCTTCAATAAAGCACCAGAATATCTAAAAGAAATTAACTGGCTAGAAAATAAAACGAAAGAGTATAAAATAAAACCAATCCTTACGGTTAGTAATATCAAAGGAATACTCATAGCTGCAGCAAGCGGCATTGGTATTGCATTATTACCAGATTACTTAGTAAGTCCTGAAGATAACCTCATAAAGATACCTTTTAATGCAAAGCTTCCAGAAGTTGATACATACCTTACCTATCCAGAAGAAAGAAAAAAATCAAAACGTATTGCTGTATTCAAAGATTTCATAATTGAAAAAGGAAAAGCTTGGTCATACTAGATATGCGTTTTTTGCATATTAAACATGCAATATTATATATATAAATGCATGCTATATTGTTGTAACTTATCCCTATTGTATATGCTAACCTCCCTAATGAACATATACAAAACACACATACCCAAACAATCTTTAAAGATGTAAAAAACCGGACTCTCCCTAGGGTCCGGTTTTTTTCTATGAGAGTCCCGCACAAAATCTGCTGATTCTGATGCAAGCCTCTTCGAGTAATTCTATTGATGTTGCATATGAGATTCTGAAGCATGGACTGGTTCCGAATGCAGCACCATGAACAACAGCTACCCCCTCAGATTCTAATAATTGCGTAGCGAAGTCTTCATCATTTTCGATCATTTTACCATCAGGTGTCTGTTTGCCAATACATCCATTTATACTTGGGTAGACATAAAAAGCACCCTCAGGCATCCCGCATTCTATCCCTTTCGCTTTATTAAGTAGCTGCACAACCATATCTCGTCGCTGCTGAAATTCTTTTATCCAATCTTTAAGAAAACTCTGATCGCCCTCCAATGCCTCAACGGATGCCCATTGACTAATAGATGTTGGATTTGTTGTAGATTGTGATTGAATTGTTCTCATTGGCTTAATGATTTCTTCTGGTGCGCCACAATAGCCAATTCTCCAGCCAGTCATTGAATATGCTTTTGATACACCATTTAAAGTTAGAGTTCGATGAAAAAGTTTAGGCTCCACTTGAAGAGGTGTATAATATTTAAAATTATCATAAACCATATGCTCGTATATATCGTCAGTTAAAAGCCATACATTTTCGTATTTTAGTAATACATCTGTTATCGCCTTTAACTCAGATTTAGTATATGTTGCACCACTTGGGTTTGAAGGTGAGTTAAAAATGAACCACTTGGTCTTATCAGTTATGGCATCTTCAAGTTGTTTTGGGGTAATTTTATAATTATTTTTTTGATTTCCTTGAATGACAATAGGTGTACCACCTGACATTTGAGTAATATCTGGATAAGAGACCCAATATGGCGCGGGTATAATAACCTCATCGCCTTGATTTAAAGTTGCCATCATAGCATTGTATATAATTGCCTTTCCTCCAGGTGCCACAAATATCTGATTTGTTGTATATTCAAGATTATTTTCTTTTTTAAATTTTTTTACTATCGCTTGCTTTAATTCTGGAATTCCATCAACTGCCGTATATTTTGTTTCACCACGGTTAATTGCATCAATTGCTGCTTCTTTAATATTATCAGGGGTATCAAAATCAGGCTCACCAGCACCGAGACCAATTACATCCATTCCCTGCGAACGTAATTCTCTGGCTTTTTGTGTAACAGCTATTGTTGGAGATGGCTTAATAGAGGTCACTTGCTTTGATAAAAATTGTTGGACCATGGTATTTACAGTTCCTTTTCTAGTGTTATTTCGTATGAAGATACATCTCTACTTGTTGCACCCCCATTTTCTTGAACAATTTTTCTCCATTTCTTCATATGGTCTGTTTGAAAATGTTTTTCTAAATCACCAAATGATTTCCACTTCTCAGAAACACGAATCAAACCGGGGTCACCGATTGCTTCTGAAAATTTATAGGAGATACAACCGCTTTCTTCATTACTCTTTCTTATTACCTCATCGATATTAGATTGGATTTTTACCATTACTTCAGCTTTGAGCCTGAATTCTCCCATAACTATGATCATAATATTATCCTTTAATATTCTCTGGTAACATTCATTCAATTATCATAAAACTTGCATATTTGTAAGTAAAAAATATACTTTATTATTATTGAAATATGCATTTATAGAATATAATTAATATGAATATGTTTACTTATATGAGAATATCTAAATGCAATCTAAATCTTATCAAAATAATTTTACTATTGAGTCAAAATTTACGCCATCTGGAGATCAACCAGTTGCAATTTCATCTTTAGCACGAGGTCTAAAAAATGGCCAAAAAGATCAGATACTACTTGGAGTTACAGGCTCGGGGAAAACTTATACAATGGCAAAGCTGATTGAAGAAGCTCAGAGACCTGCAATAATTTTAGCACCAAATAAAACTCTTGCTGCTCAGCTATATGGTGAATTTAAGTCCTTTTTTCCAAAAAATTCTGTTGAGTATTTCGTGTCATACTACGACTATTATCAACCTGAAGCTTACGTTGCTCGAACAGATACATATATTGAAAAAGATGCTTCAATCAATGAACAAATTGATAAAATGAGGCATTCAGCTACTAGATCTTTAATCGAACAAAAAGATTTGATTATAGTTGCATCAGTATCTTGTATTTACGGTATTGGACCATTGGACGTCTATGCAGATATGTCCCAGACAGTGTCAGTTAATACAATCGTTAATCAAAGAAATTTTATAAATAAATTGGTTGAGCTTCAGTATAAAAGAAATGATATTAATTTCCACAGAGGCACCTTTAGAGTAAAAGGTGATACAATTGAAATATTTCCTGCACATTTTGATGATAGAGCATGGCGAATATCATTTTTTGGAAATGAGATTGAAGTGATTGAGGAATTTGATCCGCTTACTGGCGAGATTTATGATCTTAAAAATGATGTTAAAATTTTTGCTAATTCACACTATATTACCCCAAGACCAACTCTTGAAGCTGCTATAAATCAAATTAAGTCTGATCTGAAGTTAAGATTAAATTACCTCAATGATAATAATAAATTACTTGAAGCACAAAGACTTGAGCAGCGAACAATGTTTGATCTTGAAATGATAAATTCTACAGGTACATGTGCGGGTATAGAGAATTATTCAAGATACTTAACGGGAAGATTAGAAGGACAACCCCCACCAACACTATTCGAATATATGCCTGAAAATTCAATTGTATTTGTGGATGAAAGCCATGTCACAGTTCCACAATTGGGCGCGATGTATAAAGGTGACCTGAGTCGAAAAGAGAACCTGGCTGAATATGGTTTTAGATTACCGTCTTGTAAGGATAACCGTCCTTTAAATTTTGCTGAATGGAATAAAATGAGATCCCAAACAATTTATGTATCTGCAACGCCCGGAAAGTGGGAACTAAACCTAACAAACGGCGAGTATATAGAACAAATAATTCGTCCAACTGGTCTAATTGACCCCGAAACTGAAATACGTCCAGTAAAAAATCAAGTTGAAGATGTTATTGGTGAAATAACAAATGTAGTAAATAATAAACATAGAGTATTAATAACCGTCTTGACGAAAAAAATGGCCGAGGATTTAACAGAGTATATCCATGAAAAGGGTATAAAAGTAAGATATTTACATTCTGATATTGATACAATTGAAAGAATAGAAATAATTAGAGATCTTAGACAAGGTGTTTTTGATGTTTTAATTGGAATAAATCTTTTAAGAGAAGGTCTAGATATTCCGGAGTGTGCCCTCGTAGCAATACTAGATGCTGACAAAGAGGGTTTTTTAAGATCAGAAACATCACTCACTCAAACAATTGGGAGGGCTGCGAGAAATATAAACGGTAAAGTAATTTTATATGCAGATAAAATAACAAATTCGATTAATAGAGCAATAGGTGAAACAGATAGACGTAGAGAAAAACAAAAGCTTTATAACATAGAAAATAATATAACGCCCGTGACAATAAGTAGTAATATAAATGACCTCGATTACTCAATTTATGAAAAAGATTATTATAATGTTGTGATTGATAGTAATATAGAAAAAATAAATGAGGAAGATGTAACAAAGAAGGTTACAAGACTTACAAATGAAATGCTGCAAGCAGCCTCAGATTTAGAATTTGAAAAAGCTGCAAAAATAAGAGATGAAATTAAAAAAATAAATAACAATAATCTTCTTTTAAACAACTTAAACATTTAAATATTATTGGTGTGTACTATGAAAACAATTTTGATTACAGGGGCAGCAAAGAGGATAGGTGAATCTATCGTGCGATCTTTGGCAGTTGATGGTCATAATATTCTAATACATTATAATAATTCAGAAAATGAAGCCAAAAAATTACAGAATTATTTAAAAAATAAAAAAATAGCATCATCCATCTATAAATCAAATTTAGAAAATGAAAAAGATATTGAGACATTATTGGAAAAAATTAATTCAGACTATGGTAATAAACTTGATACCATTATAAATTGCGCTTCAACTTTTGGACTTGATAGTGCAAAGAATGTAAATTCAAAATCTTTTGATAAACATATGTCCACAAACTTATTGGCTCCAATTATTTTATCAAAATATCTCGCAAATAATTGTGTGAGGACCCGAGATAATAATATAATTAATATTATTGATCAGCGAGTTTTAAGACTTAATCCATCCTATTTTAGTTATTCAATTAGTAAATATGGTCTTTGGGGAGCTACCAAAATGATGGCACAAGAATATAGCCCTTATGTTAGAGTAAATGGAATTGCACCAGGGCCAATAATAGCGAACACAGACCAGTCTGAGGCTGATTTTGACAAAGAAGCAAGCAATACCCCACTTGGCCACAAACCTGATATCTATGATATATCTAATGCAATAAAGTTTATTTTATCAACTAAATCGGTAACTGGACAGATAATTGCTATAGACTCTGGTCAACATTTGTCATGGGAAACACCTGATTTTGTTCCAGCAAAGAAAATAGATAAATAAATAAAATGGTTGCAAGTCAAACAAGTATAGAAAAGGGTGCAAAACTAATCAAAAAATATACAACTGATCTTACAACAAGGCCTGGGGTATACAAGATGATTGATCTCAATGAGAAGATTCTTTACATTGGGAAGGCAAAAAATCTCGTTAAAAGAGTCAAAAGCTATACTAATCCAAACAAGCATTCTTATCGCATTAAGAAAATGATTTCTGAGACTAAATCAATGCAATTTACAATAACAAATTCTGAAGCCGAAGCCCTGTTATTAGAGGCAAACCTGATAAAAAAAAATAAACCTCGATATAATATTGCAATGAGAGATGATAAGTCTTTCCCTAAAATACTGGTGAATAAAGAACATGAATTTCCAAGGCTAATGAAATATAGAGGCGATAATAAGATTCAAGGCGAATATTATGGACCATTTGCGTCAGCAGGAGCTGTAAATAGAACAATTGATACGCTTCAAAAAGCTTTCCTAATAAGAACCTGCAGTGATAGTGTCTATATGAATAGATCAAGACCTTGCCTTCTCCATCAAATAAACAGATGTTCAGCTCCCTGTACAGGCGAAATATCAAAGAAAAATTATGACATCCTCATCAAGGATTTAGATGGGTTTATGAATGGTAAAGGTAATTATATTAAAGATAAGATATTTTTAGATATGGAAAAACAATCTAAAAGTTTTAATTATGAAAATGCAGCAATACTAAGAGATCGTCTCGAAACTATAACAAAGATACAATCTCAACAAACCATTAATAATTCAAAAATAAGTGATGCTGATATATTCGGAGTGATGCAGCTTAATAATATCGCTTGTGTTCAGGTATTTTTTTTTAGAGCTGGACAAAATTGGGGTAATAGAGAATATTTTCCTATTATAAATAAGATTGATTCAATTGAGATGATATTAGACTCTTTTATCGCTCAATTTTATACAACGCACCCCTGCCCATCAAATATCATAATTTCGACGAAGATACCAAGCCATAATCTACTTGAAAAAGCATTATCAGAAAAGAATTCACGCAAAGTTGTGATTACGTTTCCTCATAAAGGCGAAAAATTTAAATTGATTCAAAAAGTTCTTATGAATACCGAACAAGCATTAAAAAGAAAAATGAATCTTTTACATGACCAGAAGACACTTTTAGAAGAACTAAAAAACAAATTATCCTTGAGAAAAATACCAAAAAGGATTGAAATATACGATAATAGCCATATCCAAGGTAGTCTTCCCGTGGGAGCTATGGTTGTAGCAGGAGTTGATGGATTTGAAAAAAAACACTATCGGAAGTTTAATATTAAATCTGAATTAATTGAGAAAGGTGATGACTATGGCATGATGAGAGAAATGCTAGAGAGAAGATTTGCAAAAATATCAGAAATCGAAGCAGATGAAAATATTCCAGATCTTCTTGTCATTGATGGTGGGCTAGGGCAACTGAACGTAGCTCTAGAAATAATAAAAAAGAATAAACTAAATGATATTGAGGTGATTAGCATTTCTAAGGATAAAAATAGACGCTTTGGAAATGAAAAAATTCATCTTGGAAAATCAAAAACTATAATTTTAGAAAAAAATGATCCTCTTTTATATTTCCTTCAAAGGATTAGAGATGAAGCACACAGATTTGCAATCGGAAGCCACAGGCATAGAAGAACTATGCAATTAAAGAACTCTAAATTGGATGATATAGAAGGAATTGGATCAAAAAGAAAACAACAGCTAATTAAATATTTTGGTAGTATGAAATCTATACAAGAGGCAGATTATAATGATATAGTTCAGGTACCTGGTATAAATGAAAAATTAGCAAGAGATATTTTCTCATTACTTCATAATGAGTAAGGGAGTCTATAATGAAATCAAATCTATTTTTACTTCCAAACCTAATAACTATTAGTAGGCTCCTTTGTATTCCTCTGATTTTAGTCTTCTATTTGTCAGGTATTGATAGTTTAAAAATTTTATCTCTTATAATTTTCTTATATGCGTCAATTTCTGATTTCATTGATGGATATTTAGCCCGAAGATTAAATCAGATTACCTTAATAGGGAAAATCCTTGATCCAATTGCCGACAAGCTTCTTGTTATTTTGACTTTCATGCTATTTCTAACAGAAGATTTTATTAATATCCTTACCATAACAGGTATTCTTATTATAATCGCAAGAGAGATAGCTATCATGACAATAAGAGAGATCTTTGCCCATCAGAATATTCAAATAGATGTGATAGGATTATCTAAGATTAAAACCACAATTCAATTCATAGCACTCACTTTGTTATTTATAACATCATTATTTGCGAGTGATGTTATAATCCTTCTTCAGCTTACAAATTCTGCTATTTTGTTTGGAGCCATGATAAGCCTTGTCACACTTGTTCTATATATACGGAATATTAATTTAATTTTAAATAAAGCTACAAAAAAATGAAATTAAAATACTTTGCGTGGATTGCAGAAATTATTGGAAAACGAGAAGAAATTATTGAACTTCCTGAAAAAGTAAAAACTATAAATGACCTAATTTATTGGCTATCACTAGAAGATAATTCTTACAAGATTGCATTCGAGGATACGAATAAATTAAAGTACGCTATTAATCAAATTTTATCACAACAGAATGACAAAATAACCAACAATGATGAAATTGCTTTTTTTCCTCCAATGACAGGAGGTTAGGATGAATATTCAGATAACAAAGAATAATTTTATAATTGAAGATGAAATTAAAGCTATAGAGGATATTAAGGATCCCGATGCGGCAGTATCAATATTTATTGGAAAAGTAAGAAAAGAGAAAAATCTTAAAGAGTTATTTATAGACTGTTATCCTGAGATGGCAAAAATGGAGATTCAAAAAATATCTCAAAATGCCTCAAGAAAATGGAAATTGAACCAAATTAGAATAATTCATAGATATGGATCTCTATCTGCTGGGGAAAATATAGTCCTCGTAATAACTACGGCAGACCACAGAGGTGATTGTTATGATGCGAACGAATTCATTATGGATTTTCTTAAAAGTAAGGCAGCATTTTGGAAGAAAGAGATTTTTTTTGATAAGTCAGTTTGGGTTGAACAAAAGATAAATGATGTTAAAAAAATGAATGAATGGCAGAAAGACTAGCTCTTGACCAGATCTAAATAGTCATTCATAAGATCCTTTGTTATTGTTCCAGGCTGGAAATTATACTCACCAATCTCTGATACTGGCGTTACTTCTACAGCAGTACCCGTCAAAAAACATTCTGTAAAATCCGACATTTCTTCTGGTGATATCTTTCTCTCAATTATGGCTAATCCTCTTTTCTCGGCAAGACTAATTACCGTTCGTCTTGTAATACCATCCAAGAAGCAATCCGGTGTTGGAGTATGAATTTCATTATCTTTTATAAAGAATATGTTTGCACCTGTTGCCTCCGACACATTACCCTGATAATCTAACATAAGTGAGTCAGCGTAGCCCTTTCTTTCAGCCTCATGCTTTGATAATGTGCATATCATATACAAACCCGCAGCTTTTGTATCGCATGGAATTGTCTCAGGTGACGGTCTTTTCCATCTGGATATTTCAAGTCTTATACCTTTAAGTCGCTCCTCTGGGTCGAAGTAAGATGGCCATTCCCATATTGCTATGGCAAAATTTATTTTGGTACTTTGTGCAGATACGCCCATCATTTCAGCTCCTCTCCAAGCGATGGGTCTTACATATCCATCTACTATAGAGTTCTTATGAATAATGGAATTACAAGCATCATTAATCTCATTTTTAGAATAAGGTATGACCATATCCATCCTACTTGCAGAATACAATAAGCGTTCCGTATGCTCTTCTAATTTGAATATCTTTTTATTGTATACACGTTCACCTTCAAACACAGAACTCCCATAATGAAGAGCATGACTGAGCACATGCAATTTAGCATCTGACCAATCTACATATTTGCCATTAAACCATATAAAACCGTCTCTATCGTCAAAGTTTGCTACCATAATTAATCTCTTTTGTTTGAAATTATCAATAAGGAGTATATACAATATTGTTTTTTATTCTAGAGGAAAAACTAACAATTTTATGAATATTTTTAGTTGAAGCTATTGCTTGTTTTTTTTATTTTCAATAGAAAATTATCAAGAATATTTATTGGTGTTTTTATATAACCGTAATACATTTCGCCCTTTTGAATTTGCTTATCAATATACGCCATTATGACCGACATATCATTATTATTTAGCCATTTATTTAAAACCTGCTTGTATATATATATGAAACCCAAATTTTTGCTAAAATGAGCTATATACTTATCTTCATCCTTATTTCCTTGATATATACCATCAAATAGTTGTGATAGTTTTGTAGACAGCAAAAAATATTTATACCTAAATTTTGACTTATTAGACAGGAGATTTAAAATTGACTTTCTATTTCTATCATATATTTCCAGCCTATTGATTATCATATTGAACATAAGTTCATGTGGGTCAGATAAATCTGTTTCATTTCTCACTCGCTCTAACATTTCAATATCTACTTGATTTAAATATGCAAATACTATTGATTCAATATCTGCAAATTCTGCTAATATAGTCTCTTTCTTTAGTTTGGAGCTCCGCGAGATCTTCTCTATTGTAACTGAATTATAATTATTCTTTTCAAGTATTGACAATAAAGCACTTATTATCTTTTTTCTATTTTCTATTACCACTTTTCAAACCATTAAATATAAAATAAATCAATTATTGTGATAGGCTTTTGCTTTTTTTTATTGCATCACTTATCGCATCACTCAATAAAGTATATAGTTTATCATCATCCATTAAAACTTTCAATGCTGCTTCTGTTGTTCCCCCGGGTGAAGTAACATCTTTTCTCAACTTTGATAATGTATTTTCATGAGAATAATCCATAAGTGATGATGAACCAAGTAATGTTTGCTTTACTAAGATTTCTGCAAATTGTTCATCAAGACCATTCTCAGTAGCAATCTTTGATAAACACTCAGTAAAATAATAATAATAGGCCGGGCCACTACCCGATATTGCAGTTACTATATGCATAAGTGGCTCCTCTTTAATCCAATACACCCTTCCAATTGAATTAAATAGTTCTTCAATAACGCTCTCTAGCTGCATGGTCAGCTTATCATTTGTAAAGAGAACACTCATACCCATACCAACTGCCGCAGGTGTATTTGGCATTACTCTTATAACTTTTGGCTCGAAGCCAATATATTCTCGAATATCAGAAATCGAATATCCTGCAATTATTGAAATAATAAGTGTATTCGAGGTTACTTTATTTTTCAATATTTCTAGTACATTATTGGTAGCTTGAGGTTTGATAGATAAGATGATAATTCCATCAGATAAATCCGCATCATCAATTTCTAGAATCTGTAAACCATTTTTTTTAACCAACACATCTTCATTATTAATATTTGGATCAATTATATTGATGCTATCACTTTGAAGATCATTATCAAGCCAACCCGAAACCATTGCCTTTCCCATTCGACCAAAGCCTAAAATAGTGAGCTTATTAACCGATTTTAAACTCATGACTCACCAATTGTTGTAAAAATAGCGTTAGTAATTGCTTCGTCAGCTTTATTTCCACCCCATATAACGTACTGAAATGATGGATAGTACTTATCAGCAGTATCCATGATATGCTTAAATAAAGATTGGCATTGGGAAGTGGTTGGAAGAACTCCACCAGAAAGCAGTAAATTATACCTAAATAGCAATTTCAATTCATTTGTCCAAACATCAAAATGACCTAACCACATGAGCTCATTAATTTTTATTGTAAGCTTATATACTTCATCAAGGCGATATTGGGGTATTTTAGTATCAAAAAATAACGCCACGTGAATCCCTTCAAGTTTATTATTCCAATTAAAGTTTATATTATAATTACAGTTTTTTCCAGAGATTGATAAATCAAGCTCATCTGGTGAAGACCTGGTAAATGTAAAGTTTTCACACTCCGCTATATCTTCTAATACATCCAATGGATGTATTTCTCTGTTGATATAAAGTAGATTTTTCATGGTCTATAATAAAAAAATTGATATGTACCATTTTATCCAAAATACTTAATTTTTCATTTATGGGGTGTTATTGCCACAGATTATTAATATTAAATAATCAGTTATCCACTATTTTGTTATTTTTTTTGGCTTTTTGATAAGTTTTTCTAATGAGTTTATTTTCTCTTCAAGCTCATCATTTTTTTCTCTCTCTTTGATCAGCATTTCTTTCATAGCATCAAATTCATCGCGTTGAACAACCTCAAAATCATTTAATAATTTTTCTACTTGAGATTTGACTATAACATCAATTTCTTTTTTTACCCCACTTGCAGCTCCCGCAGTATTGGAGAGAAGCTCTGCAATATTATTAAAAAATTTAGAACGTGGATCAACCATAAGTTTCCCTTCAATAGTTTAGATTAAAATTAAATTAATTATGCTATATTAAAATAAATTATTAAAGTTAAATCTATTATAATGTTTACTACTTCAATTTTATTGCCCTACATTGATCCTGTTGCACTCAAAATAAGTGCTGTCAATGTTCATTGGTATGGAATTTCGTATCTTCTTGGAATATTGCTCGGTTGGTATTATTTAAAATATATTTGCCAAAAAACTGAAAAATATAAAATACAAATAAATATTTCTGATTTATCTGAAATCATACCTTGGATTGTTCTTGGGATATTGTTGGGCGGTCGTCTTGGATATGTATTTATCTATGATATTTATTATTTTATAGATTACCCCCTTGATATAATCAAGATATGGACAGGAGGAATGTCCTTTCATGGGGGTTTAATTGGTCTTGTAGTAGCACTATATTATTTTACCAAAAGAAAAGGTAAAAAGTTTTTTGCAATGATGGACCTTATTGCAATTGCAGCCCCAATTGGTATATTCTTTGGAAGAATATCAAATTTTATTAATGCAGAACTAATTGGCAAAGTTTCTAATGTAAAGTGGGCAGTTATTTACCCAAATGAACAACTAATCTCACGCCACCCATCACAAATATATGAGGCAATATTAGAGGGTATAGTAATATTCTTCATACTATTTTACCTTACTCGAAAATATTCTTTATTAGCTAAGTCTGGCTTTGCATCAGCCCTCTTCCTTATTTTATATGGATTCTTTCGGATTATATGTGAATTTTATAGACTTCCCGATCAACATATAGGTTATTTAATCAATGAGACTATAACAATGGGTATTATAATCTCCTTGCCAATGATATTAACTGGATTTGCGCTTATAATTTACAAAAGAAATGAAAATGAATAAAAGTCTTGAAGATTATATAAAAGAAAAAATAAAAATTGGTGGACCAATAAATATAGAAACTTTTATGAGTATATCCCTTAACGATAAGAGTCGAGGATACTACATAAAATCTCCTGTAATCGGGAGAGATAACGACTTCATTACAGCTCCAGAAATTAGTCAGATGTTTGGCGAATTAATTGCAATTTGGTTATTGGATGCATGGGATAAAATTGGTAAACCTAAGATCAATATCATAGAGCTTGGACCAGGGAATGGTTTAGTTATGCAAGATATAGTGCGGGTAGCGAAGAATTTTCCAGTATTCCTAAGAAATATTAGTTTATGGTTATATGAAATTAATGAGGAATTATCAAAAAAACAAGAAGAAAATATTGAATATAATTTTAAACGTATTGAGTCTCTCGAGAAATTACCAACTGGTATAAATTTTATCATTGCAAACGAGTTCTTTGATGCAATTCCAATTAGGCAATATATATTTGATACAGACTCTTGGTATGAGAGGTTAGTTGACATAAACACAGATGGTGAGTTTTGTATAATAAATAAAAATCTGACCTCAAAGGAGCTCAATAGTATGGGTCTGTTAGAGAATTCTTATCAACCAAACTCGATATACGAAACATCGCCTGAACAAGATAAAATTCTAAAATTACTATTCAAAAATATATATATTAATGGCGGATTACTTATATTTGATTATGCTAAGATTATTGATGGTTTTGGAGATACTTTACAAGCATTATCTAGTCATCAAAAAAGATCTATATTCTATAATCCAGGGGAAACTGACATAACAGCTCACGTAGATTATAGTCGGTTCATTGATATTGCAAAAAAAAGTGAGATTTCATTTTATGGCCCTTTAGCCCAAAATTTCTTTCTTGAAGGTATGGGTATTCAAAATAGATACGAAAGACTCAAAGAAAATGCGACTGATAAACAGAAAGAAATTTTATATCGTCAATTTCATAGATTAATGGATAATGATAAGATGGGTAGTCTATTTAAGGCTTTATATTTTTCGAATAATAAATTAACAGTTCCCGTATCAATGATATGAAAAGAAATCCAATAACATCTCCATCTTTTAATTTTAAGCATTTATCATATGGCTTCTTTACAAGAAATAATGGTTTTTCAGAGGGTATCTTTAGTAGCTTAAACTGTAGTATTATATCTAGTGACCAAGTCTCTAATGTACTAAAAAATCGAAAGAAAATAACTGACACATTTGGTAGAGAAGCTGAAGATATTATAATACCGAGACAAAAACATACAAATAAATGCCAGATTATTGGCAGTAAGATTCCAAAAATAATTAATGCAGATGCTCTCGTTACAACTAGAAAAAATATTATATTATCTGTTCTTACCGCAGACTGTGCTCCGATTTTGTTATACGAAAAGCAAGAAAAAATTATCGCAGCTATCCACGCAGGATGGAAAGGTGCTAAGTCAGGAATTATTCAAAATACGATTAAAGAGATTATAAAATTAGGTGGCTCATCCATGAATATAGCAGCCATAATTGGTCCCTGTATACAACAAGACTCCTATGAGGTTGGGAAAGAATTCTATAGTAATTTTCAACTTGAAAAAGATCAGAACCATCAAATGTTTTCAAAAAAAAATGAGAAATATCTATTTGATTTACCTCAATACTGTACTTCTATACTTAAAAACTGTGGAATTAAGACAGTCAATAATATGGGAATATGCACATTTGAGAATGAAGATAATTTCTTTTCCTACAGGCGTTCAATCAAAAAAGGTGAGAAAGATTATGGTAGGCAGGCAAATGCAATCATGCTACAAAACTGAATATATATTGATAAGAAATTCTATATATTTACTTATATAAATAAGATTGATATTGTTGCTTATATCTCATGATAAAATAAAATGAAAAAAGTAAGACAAAATATAAAAATAGTTGCTGGTAATTCAAATAATCCACTTGCATTGCAAATTGCAAAGTACTTAGATACTCCGCTCACAAAATGTAACGTAAAGAGATTTGCAGATATGGAGGTATTTGTTGAAATTCTCGAAAACGTCAGAGGGGAGGACGTATTTATAGTACAATCTACTTCCTATCCAGCTAATGATCATTTGATGGAACTACTGATTCTCATAGATGCATTGAAACGTTCTTCTGCGAGACGCATCACAGCCGTAATACCATACTATGGTTATGCAAGACAAGACAGAAGATCATCTGGTAGAACACCAATTTCTGCAAAACTTGTTGCAAATCTTATCACAAATTCAGGCGCAGATAGAGTTTTGACGATAGATCTTCATGCAGGTCAAATCCAAGGATTTTTTGATATTCCTACAGATAATCTATTTGCTGCACCTGTTATAGTAAGTGATATAAATCAAAAATTTGATGTGGATAATGTTACTGTTGTATCACCAGATGTTGGGGGGGTTGTAAGAGCAAGATTAATTGCAGAGAGAATTGGTGGATCCCCTTTAGCAATCGTAGATAAAAGAAGAGATAAACCAGGTCAATCAGAAGTAATGAATATTATTGGAGATGTTGAGGGAAGATCTTGTATTTTAGTTGATGATATTGTCGACTCAGGAGGAACACTTTGCAATGCAGCTAGTAAGCTTCTCGAAACTGGTGCAAAAGAGGTTAGTGCTTATATAACACATGGCGTACTTTCAGGCGAAGCAATAGAAAGAATTGAGTCCTCTAATTTAAAAAACCTAGTCGTAACGGACTCTATTTATAATGAAAATATTACAAAAAATATTAAAAAAATAAGAGTGATTTCGATCTCAAAGTTATTAGGAGAAGCTATTTCGAGAACATCCAGTGAAGAATCTGTTTCAAGTCTATTTATTTGATTGTAAATAAATCTTTATTTTTATATAAAAGTTATTTATAGATATTACTCGGATACACAACTATTTGCAGCATCAATAATAATTGAGAATAAAATGACAGAAATATCAGAAATAATAGTAAAAAATAGAGATGGTACTGGTACTGGTAAATCTAGGGCTATCAGAAGAGATGGTAATACTCCAGGAATACTCTATGGAAATGGTACAGAACCTATGAACTTAATCATAGAAACTAAAGTTCTTCTCAAACACTTCCAAACAGGTCGTTTTCTCTCAACATTATACGATCTAAATATAGATGGCAAAAAATCACGTGTAATTCCTAAAGATATTCAGCTGCATCCGGTAAAAGATATTCCTCTTCATGTTGATTTCTATCTTCTTTCAAAGGAGTCAAAAGTCATAGTAGAGGTTCCAGTCTTATTCATAAATGAAGATATATGTCCTGGTTTGAAAAAAGGTGGTGTCTTAAATATAGTTCGTTATAATGTAGAATTTTCATGTCCTGCTGATGAAATTCCGGAGAATATTGTTGTTGATCTTGGCGAAGCTGAAACTGGTGAATCAATTCATATATCAGCTGTTAAATTACCAGAAAATATCACTCCTACAATTAGTGATAGAGATTTTACAATTGCTACAATTGCCGCACCTGCCGGCTTGAGTGATGAAACTGATGAGGAGGAAACTGAAGAGTCAGAAACTGAAGATTCTTCCAATACACAAGAAAACGAAGAGTAAAATAACTATAAGTTTATCTCATGTATCTTTTAGTTGGACTCGGTAATCCGGGAAAAAAATACGAGTATAATCGTCATAATATAGGATATCTTGCAATAGATAATCTCTTATCATGTGCTGGTGAGTACACAGAAAGAAAAAAATTTAATTCCATCCTTTACGAAATAAAGATAAATAACCAAAAAGTTCTTTTAGCTAAACCACAGACTTATATGAATAATTCTGGTGAACCAATTAATAAATTAATCAATTTTTATAAAATTCCATCTAATAATGTCTTCGTCTTCCATGATGAACTAGATATACCATTTGGCAACATCAGATTGAAAAAGGGTGGAGGGAATGCCGGTCATAATGGCCTCAAATCATTAGTAAATCATCTTAAGAATGACTTTATTCGAGTTAGAATTGGTATAGGCCATCCAGGCTCAAAGGAACTTGTTAGTAACTATGTACTTAGTAATTTTTCTTCAAATGAAAAAAAGAGTCTTAATATTATACTAAGTTATATTTCCTCTAATTTTAATAAAATTATCAATGAAAAAGAGCAGTTCAAAATACAATTTATTTTAAATTCTGACAAAGTAGAAGATAAAATTTCGCCATTTAAGAAAATAATTAATATATTTAAATAGAATAAGGAATGTAAATGGGATTTAAATGCGGTATTGTGGGTTTGCCAAATGTTGGAAAGTCAACATTATTCAATGCTCTGACCCAAACTGCTAATGCAGAAGCTAGCAATTACCCATTCTGCACAATAGAACCAAATGTTGGAGAAGTTTCTGTGCCCGATACAAGACTTCCTATGTTAGCAGGCCTATCGCAATCAAAGAATATTATTCCCACAAAATTAACCTTTGTTGATATTGCAGGATTAGTGGAAGGGGCATCGAAAGGAGAAGGTCTTGGTAATAAGTTTTTATCTAATATTCGAGAAACAGATGCTATTGCACATGTTGTCAGATGTTTTATTGATGAGAATATAACACACGTACAGAATAAAATAGACCCAATATCTGATATACAAACCATCGAAACTGAATTATTACTTGCCGATATTCAGAATTTAGAAAATAGAAAGATTGGACTAGAGAAAAAAATTAAATCAAATGATGATAATTCTAAAATAGCATATAAATTTTTTGGCGATATCATTAATTTTCTAAATGATGGCAAGCCTGCAAGAGAGTTTATTTATGATCGAAATTTTTCTCAAATATATAAAGAACTAAATCTTTTAACGTCAAAGCCTACAGTATATATTTGTAATGTTGCTGAGATTGACGCACATTCTGGTAATGAACTATCTAAGCTTGTAGAGGCACACGCTTTAAAATTAAACTGTCAGTGTGTAGTAATTTCTGCCTCCACGGAGTCTGAATTATCAATTCTAAATGAGGAAGAAAAAAAAGAATATTTAAATTCTATTGGGTTAGAAGAAACTGGATTGAATAAAATTATAAGGACTGGATATAAAATTCTAAACTTAATAACTTATTTCACCAGTGGGCCAAAAGAAACGCGAGCTTGGACAGTTCAAAAGGAAACCATTGCACCGAGGGCGGCGGCAGTTATTCATACAGACTTTGAGAAAGGTTTTATTAGAGCTGAAACTATCAGTTATGATGATTTTATTACTTTTCAGGGAGAGCAGGGTTCCAAAGAAGCTGGAAAGATGCGATTAGAAGGGAAAGATTACATAGTAAAAGATGGAGATATAATGCATTTTCGTTTTGCAAATTAAAATTTTACTATTGATGATATATTATAATCATACTTTTCAAGCAATTTTCGACCTCTAAGCTCCACTAATTCAATTAGAAAAACAATTCTCACTATATCTGCCCCTAATTGTGCCAGAAGTTTTATAGCAGCTTCAGCAGTTCCCCCAGTTGCCAAAACATCATCAACCAAGACTACCTTTTGTCCCTTGACGATCGAGTCTAAATGCAACTCTAGCTCATCTGTTCCATATTCAAGATTGTAACTCTCAGAAATCACATTAGATGGGAGCTTATTCTTTTTTCTAATTGGAATAAAACCTTTTTTAAGATTTTGTGCCATTGCAGAACCAATGATAAAACCACGAGCATCAACTGCTGCAATTGTACTAACTTCCTCAGCTATGAATTGGGAGCATGTATCGATAGTCAGTGCAAAGAGTTGAGGATCTTTTAGCAAGGTTGTAATGTCTCTATATATAATACCTGGTTTTGGGTAATCATTTATCGAGCGGATTGAATTTTTTAATATATTAATCGAGTCTTTCAATGAAATCACAATAAAAAATATAATTAATGGTCTATTCTTGCCCAAATCTTCTTCTTTGAATAATAGAGTAGGCCAAGAAGTACTAGAAGGAATACGGTAACTTTAAAGCCCATTTTTTTTCTTTGCTCTAGCTTTGGTTCAGCCGCCCACATCATAAATGATGAAATATCTTCAGCTAGTTGTTCAACAGTAGCTTCTGTTCCATCAGCATACTCTACCAGATCCTCATATAGTGGCTGTGACATCGCAATTTGGTTACCGGGATAATATTGATTGTAATACATACCAGATTGTAAATCAAAATCATCAGGTGCCTCAACATAACCGTTCAGTAGAGAGTAAATATAGTCAGCTCCTTGCTCTTGATATCCTGTGAATAGATCTATAAACCACCATGGAAAACCTCTATGTGCGCTTCGGGCCTTTGCAAGAACACTAAAATCAGGTGGAAGGGCACCACCATTCGAAGCTCTTGCCTCATTATCGTTGGCATAGGGAGAAACAAACTTATCACTGGGTTTTCCCTCCCTTTCAAACATTTCACCATATCCATCAGGACCATCTAAAACCATGTATTCAGAGGCAATCACTTTGGCTTCTGCAACTGAAAAACCTGGACCACCCTCTTCGGCAAGATTCCGATAATAAAGATAATTCATTGAATGACATGAAGAACAAACTTCTTTATATACTTGAAAACCTCTTTGTAATTGAGCATTATCATAATTTCCGAATATACCAGCAAATGTCCACTCATGTTTTTCTACTCTCTTTTGCTCACCACTTGCTGCATTTGAATAAGATGATGAATAATATAGAAATATCAGAGCCAATAATGGTATGATAAGAAGAGTGTTATAAGAGAACTTTCTCATAATTTGTTTTATGCCTCTACACTTTTTTGTTTCATATTTTTAATTTCCATCCTTTCAAGCACTGATTTTGTTATACTTTCAGGAAGTGGCTTCGGTTTTTCAATCAAACCAAGAAGCGGGAAAACAACTAAGAAATGGATAAAGTAATATGCAGTACATATTCTTGAAGCAACAAGAAATAGACCTTCGGGGTTTTGAGAACCCAGATACCCTAGTACTATACAATTTACAAGAAATATCCAATAAAACTGTTTGTAAAGTGGTCTGAATGTTGCAGACCTTACCTTGGAGGTATCTAGCCAAGGTAAAATAAATAGTATCCCAATCGCTGCACCCATTACCAATACGCCACCTAACTTTGATGGAATTGCTCTTAAAATTGCATAGAATGGTAAGAGGTACCATTCAGGCACGATATGTGCTGGTGTGACTAATGGATCTGCCATTATATAATTATCTGAATGGCCTAATATATTTGGATTGAAAAATATAAACCACGCAAAAAAGATAATGAAAATAACAAGAGACACTGAGTCTTTAACAGTATAATAAGGACTAAAAGGAACTGTGTCTTGTTTACTTTTTACACTTACACCGACTGGGTTATTATTACCGGTAACATGCAAGGACCATATGTGCAGAATGACCACACCAAAGATCATAAAAGGCATTAGATAGTGCAGACTAAAGAATCTTTTCAATGTAGCATTATCCACTGCAAACCCTCCCCATAGCCACTCTGTAATTGTTGTACCAACAACAGGAATTACTGAGAATAAATTAGTGATAACCGTTGCACCCCAAAAACTCATTTGACCCCATGGAAGCACGTAACCCATAAAGGCTGTTATTACCATTAATAGGTATATAACGACCCCAAGAATCCATAGCATCTCTCTTGGTGCTTTATATGATCCGTAGTATAGACCCCGAAATATATGTACATAGACTGCTAGAAAGAACATAGATGCTCCAACTGCATGAATATATCTTATTAGCCAGCCATAATTTACATTTCTCATAATATGTTCAACAGATGCAAATGCAAGTCCTGCATCTGCAGTATAGTGCATTGCAAGTACAATACCCGTGACTATTTGGGTAATAAGACAAAACGTTAAAATTCCGCCGAATGTATACCAATAGTTTAAGTTTCTTGGCGTTGGAAATGCATTAATATTATCATGTAACATTCTCGGTAAGGGCAATCTCTGGTCAAACCATTTTGAGAAACCCGTCTTTGGTATATATGTTGATTCCTTACTCATATTTAATTTAGCCTATTCTTATGATTTCTTGATTTATAAATTCTGCAGTTGGTATATCTAGATTTTTTGCAGCTGGACCTTTCCTAATTCGACCGGCAGTATCATAATGTGATCCATGACATGGGCAATACCACCCTCCAAAATCACCCTTTGAGTCCCCTAGTGACTGACCTTTTGGAACACATCCAAGATGTGTACAAACACCAACCATCACAAGCCATTCTTTATTTTCATCTAGAGCTCTGTTAGCATCAGCTGCGTTAGATTCCGGACTTAAATTATAATTTCTAGCATTATTATCAGGAAGACTATCTAGTTCCACGCGAGTTGCCATTTGAATTTCTTCATCTGTTCTTCTTCTTATGAATACAGGTTTACCTCTCCATTTAACAGTTATCGATTGACCTCTTTCAATTTGGCTGATATCGACTTCTATCTTTGACAAAGCTAGTGCTGTTGCGTCAGGATTCATTTGGTCAACAAGAGGCCAAGCAATGCTTGCTACTCCAACAACAGCCATCGCACCTGTTGCTAAAAATATAAAGTCTCTTCTAGTTGGCTCTTTTGCATCTTTGGCAGACAATTTAACCTCATAATTTTCTTCTATGTTTATACTGATTTACAAAAAAATGCTATACCTTTATGCATGTTATTAATTGATTTTTTTTATTTTTAAAATTAAACAATAACAAATATATATATAATAATAGTTGTGTAATTTTTAAATAAAAAAGGACAATAATATTAAAAAAAATAATTTATCAATTGCATTATACCAACCTGATATACCTCAAAATACAGGTGCCATAATGAGATTATCGGCCTGCTTTGGTGCTTCAATTCATATAATTGAACCTGCGGGTTTTCATATAGATGATAAGAGGATTAATAGAGTAGCAATGGATTATATCAAGTATCTTGAAATTCAAAAGCATATATCTTGGGATAATTTCTATAGTTGGGCGAGACAGCAATCAAAAAGGATAATACTTGCAACAACTAAATCAGAAGTTTCATACTTAAATTTTAGTTTCAGGGCTAGTGATATTCTCCTATTTGGGCGCGAAAGTTCAGGTGTCCCCGTTAATATTCATAATATCTGTGATAATAGAATTAAGATAGTTATGCAAAATGAGATTAGATCTTTTAATGTAGCCAACTCCTGCGCTATAATATTAAGTGAAGCTGTTAGACAAATTAATAATTAGATTATGAGAAAAAAGTGAATAAATTGCATTCCCTAAAATTAGAAGAAACAAAAAAAAACAGAGAAAAGGCTCAATCTATTTTTAAGAACTTACGTGATAAGATTTGCAGCACACTTGAAGAAGTTGAAAACCAGGGCTCTCACAAAAAAAATAGTTTCATCTCAAATGTTTGGAATAGAAAAGGTGGTGGTGGTGGCGAATCAAATAATCTGAGAGGAGCAGTAATTGAAAAATCTGGAGTTCACCTTTCAACAGTTTTCGGTTCATTACCTCTTGGTGCTCTAGATAGTGACAAGTCAGTTAATACTGATCAATTTTGGGCTACAGGTATTTCTGTTATTGTTCATCCAAAAAATCCATTCGCACCTTCAGTGCATATGAACCTCAGAATGCTTGTAACAAATGATTATTGGTTTGGTGGTGGTGCTGATATAACCCCCATGCTTCATTCAAAGAGAAAATCGAGTGACCCAGATACACTAATATTTCACGATTCTATGCGGCATGCTTGTGAAAAATATCCATCTATAAAATATGAAAAATTAAAGGAAAACTGTGATGAATACTTTTATATTAAGCACAGGAATGAAAGGCGAGGCTTGGGTGGTATTTTCTTTGATAAATTAAAATCAGAAGAAACATCTCAAGATTTACTTTTTTTAAATGATGTAGGTTACAATTTTATTGAAAGTTATAAAAAAATCCTTGTATCAAATATATCAAAAGATTGGAATGATGATCATAGAGCCGAACAACTTCACTATCGAGGTAGATATGTTGAGTTTAATTTGATGTATGATAAGGGTACTATTTTTGGACTAAAGACTGGAGGAAATATTGACTCAATATTATCTTCACTCCCCCCTATTGTTAGTTGGTAATTCTTGCTCAGCTAATTTAATTAGGTCTTTAAAACTTGGTTCAAAATTTTTATCTATCCAAATATTTTCTAAATCCTTCAATATTCGGCTAATATCTGGACCAGGATATATTCCAATTTTTATTAAATGATCTGGTTTAATTGGAAAAACCATCTTAGTTTGGTTATCGATCGATTTAAATAAAAAACTCCAATTATCAAATTCGGATGGATCATCATCAAATATCCAACTATTGATGATAATATACTTTGTCATCTCAATTCCGTGTTTGTAGATTAGTAAGTCAATTTTCTGCGACATTTCTTTTTTACTATAAACTCTAAAATCCAGTATTTCTTGAATAAATATTGAATCCTTTCTGCTGAATTTAAGATTCTCGAACATTGCCTCATAATCTTTTATATTTTGATTTTTATCGAGAGCTAATGCAAACTGAAATATTATTGAAATATCAAATTCAACACGCTCTCTGATGCTATGGAATTTATTGATATGTGAGAAATCATTCAACTTGATACCAATTACATTAAAAAAAGTTGGTACAGATAATACTTCAATTATTTCTTTTGATTTGATGCATGAAATAAAATTTAGTATTTCATCTCGGACACGTTCTTTTGATAATTTTAGTAATAAATCTTTATTATCAATACAAACCTGCAGTTCCCTATCCTTGATTGCGTGATATCCAAATTTTGCTACAAAACGCAAATAACGAAGGATTCTTAGATGATCCTCTATGATCCTTTTTTTAACATCACCAATAAATATTATTCTCTGATCAATAATATCTCTGAATGCATCTAAAGGATCATATAATTCTCCGCTAAAATTTAAGTATAGTGAATTTATTGTAAAATCACGCCTTTTAACATCTTCATTTATTTTCTCAGTAAATTTGACCTCAACATCCCTCCCATAATTTTTCATATCTTGACGCAAAGTTGTAACCTGAAAATGCTTTTCATTCTTTATAAATGTAAGACAACCATATTTTTTTGCATTTGTTTGTATTGAAAACTTTGAATCATCAATATATTTAAGAATTTCTTCTGGATTTCCATCTGTTGTAAAATCTATATCATGAATTTCAATTCCAAGGACATGGTCTCGAACAGCCCCTCCAACAATCCATAAATTATAGCCAATAGAATCAAAAAAAGATTTTAGCTCTCTTGCCTCTTGGTTAATAAGATTGCTAATATCAATTTTTTTCTTAAAGAATTTTTCTGTTGTTTGGATTTTATCCTCCCAAAATACTAATCTTCTTTTACTGAACCAGATATAATTTTTCCATCTTCCATATATGGCGGAGTATAATTGTTATCAACCGATGAATCTGATAAAATAGGATTTAAGTAAAAAATTGTGATCGAAATAAATAATCCTATGATTGTAAGTTTATATCCATAAAGATTTGGGATTTCCTTTAGTCTTGAGTACCTGCCTATTATACAGTAATAAAAACCTATTATAATAAAAGGGCATATTAATATTAAAAAGTGAAATATAAGTAGCTTAATCATTCTCAAAGAGCCTTTCTGATAATAACTTTAACATATTTGCTGTCGCTCCCCAAATGAAATGATCCTTATACTGGTAAACGAAAAAAAACCTCTTAACACCATTAATTTCTCGCTCCTTATGTTGTAAATTTTTCTTATCAGCAATAAAATCTAGTGGTAAATAGATAAGCTCATCTACCTCCCCCTTGTTTAATTTTGGTTGATAGCTTGAAGATATCAATGCAACTACTGGTAAAATCATGTAATTTGTTCCAGTTTTACATATATCTAAATATCCTTGCAGAGATATCAAATTTTCATTAAGCCCTATCTCTTCATCAGCTTCCCTGTATGCTGTTCTAATTGGGTTTATATCAGCGGGATCTACCTTACCACCAGGAAATGATATTTGACCTGCATGAGTTGGAAGATTATTTGACCTCAAAGTTAGTATGATGTGAATACTGTTATTTAGCGAGATTAGGGGAATCAAAACTGAAGAGTGCCTATACCTTTTATTATCTATTATTGAATAAAGCTTTTTCGACATAGAGTTGCTTCTATTTGAATTATCAAACGAAGGTATTTCTTGAAGAAATTTTCCAGTTATATTATCGGGTGATAAATAATTCATGATTACCTAGGTAACACTTAATCAATTGGAAAAAAAGTTTTATTACTCCAGAAACCAAATCTTTTTTTGGAGTTTATAGTAGAAAAATTACACTGATTTGTGAGCTCATTAGCAGAAGATCTGTTGAATATAGCCTCAATATTATCTTTTACTTTTATGTAAGGAATAATACCTTTATTAGATTTATCCTGTGCAAACCTGATATCAGACTGTTCGCTGATTTTAATCACTTCACCTACATTTGTTTCAATAAATATATTTCTGTCTATTTCCATTCCCTCTGTCCAAATTTTTATAACTTTAAATGGAACGTTAGCGACTTCTACCTTTACACTTTCATATGGTGTAACGATATTATATTGGCCATATGTATCTTTTTCTAAATATTTTGCAAATAAACAAACCATAGAATGCCTCTTTATTTCGCTTCCTTCATAAAACCAACGACATTCCTCATCAATAAAGAATTTGATTTGGTTATTAATCTTATTATTCATTATTTTTTAATTTAAAATATTAATATTGAAATTTTTAGTCTTTGTAACTTCTAATTATAATTTTTTCATGGTCCTCGATTATATTATCACCAAAGTTAATATATAATAATCTGTCTTTATTAACGGGACCAACAAATGATATTTTTTTTTCTTCAAGTTTTTTGAAACCTATCTTTGAGTAATAGATAAAATCACCAATTAAAAAAATTAATTTAAAATTACTTATTTTGCAATTTTGGATACTACACTCTAATAATTCTTTTCCATATCCCTCCCCTCTATAGTTAGGATGGATGACCACAGGTCCAAGAAGTAAAGCAGGGCTTGAATTTACTAAAATATTCCAGTATCTCACTGATCCAATTATATTGTCTCCAATTAGTGCAACATGAGAAATATTTATTAAATGATCGTATTTTTCTCGCATTCTAAATACGGTTTTGACATATCTACCAGGACTAAACGAGAGTCCATATAATTCTTCTATACCATCTTTGTCTTGAAGTTGCTCTAACCTGATATTAATTTTATTCTTATAGCTCATAATAATTTTACTATATTGTAAATATAGATTTTGCAATGTAATGATAGAATTAATAAATTAAAAATGTTAAAAATACTACAAAAAAAGATTTAATTAGAAAGAGGATATAAATGGGAAGATTAGAAAATGGGGTTTGGATTGATCAGTGGTATAATACCAAAGAAACTAAAGGACGTTATGTTCGGAAGGCCTCTACTTATCGAAATTGGATTACAGTAGACGGCGAAGCAGGACTAACTGGGAAATCAGGTTATAAAGCTGAGAAGGATAGGTATCACTTATATATATCTTGGGCATGCCCTTGGGCTCATCGAGCATTAATATATAGATCAATTAAAGGTCTTCAAGATATGATTTCAATATCTTCTGTCAACGCAATAATGAGATCAAAAGGATGGACTTTTGATGAAGGTTATCGAGTTACACCTGATACTGTAAATAATTCAGATTACTTATATGAGGTATATTTAAAAGAAGATAAGAACTATTCTGGTAGGGTTACAGTTCCCCTGCTCTGGGATAAAAAAACGTCAACAATAGTTAATAATGAGTCCGCCGATATAATTCGAATGTTTAATTCAGAATTTGATCACTTGGGTGCAAAAGAGGGAAATTATCGTCCAACTGAAAAACAAGACGATATTGAGAAAATGAATACTTTCATCTACGAGAATATAAATAATGGTGTATATAGATCAGGTTTTTCAACTACTCAAGAAGCATATGATGAAGCAATTGAAACTCTCTTTGCAGGCCTTGATAAATTAGATAATCTTCTTTCGAGGCAAAGATACTTGATCGGTAACGAAATCACTGAGTCGGACTGGCGATTTATTCCAACTCTACTTCGTTTTGATAGTGTTTATCATGGCCATTTCAAATGTAATAAGAAAAAATTGCGTGAATATGATAATCTTTTCCATTATACAAAAGATTTATTTCAATACCCGGGTGTAAGCGAAACTTATGATGATACGTATAGTAAATTGCATTACTATGGAAGTCATGAGACAATAAATCCAACTGGAATAGTATCACATGGTCCAAAATTTGAATTTGATGAACCGCATAATAGAGGCAAATTAAATGCCAGAGACTAACTCACAAATAGTTTTTTTTGGTGCTGGTTGTTTTTGGCATATAGAGAAAATATTTCATTTTACGGATGGTGTATTATCAACTGAAGTTGGATATGCCGGAGGTACAAAATCTGATCCAACATATGAAGAAGTGTGTACCGGAACAACGGGCCATGCTGAAGTTGTCAAAGTTCAATTCGATGAAAATATAATTTCATTTGATGATTTACTTAATATTTTCTGGGATATTCATGATCCAACTCAGGTTAATAGACAGGGATTTGATATTGGAAGTCAATACAGATCTTGTGTATTTACAAATAATACTTCACACAAAGATACATATAATGAGCAACTTGATAAACTGAATAAATCAATGACTTACTCGAAAGAAATTGCGACAATTCTTTATACTGATCTTGTGTATTATCCAGCAGAAGAATATCATCAGAAATATCTATTTAGATAAAATAGTATAGCTTCATGGAGAATAAAACGTGAGCCAAATCATTTGTCATATTTCAGATCTGCATTTACCCATAGAGAAAAAACCAACACTTTTGCAACTTTTTAATAAAAGAATATTTGGGTTTCTAAATCATACATCCAAGAGAAAAAATATATTTAAATTAGAAAATTTAGATTTGATATTCAATGATATTAACAAATCGAATGATATTCATACTGTTCTCACAGGCGATATAGTTAACTTATCTCTTGAAGACGAATTTAGTTCTGCAAGTCAACTTCTAGATCATCACTTCAAAGAAAAAGCTCTATCCGTTATACCAGGTAATCATGATGCATACATTAAAGTCGACTATAAAAGATCCATGTCGTACTTAGAAAAATATTTTAATAAGCAAAATAATTCAATAGATCAAGAACCTTTTCCATATCTAAAAGTAATAAATGATATTGCAATTATTGGGTTATCCAGTGCCATAAATTCACCCCCTCTGATGTGTTGGGGTAAAATGTCAAGCAAACAAATAAATACATTAGAAAATATACTTAAATCGATTAATGGTAATAATTATTTCACAATAATCCTAATTCATCATCCCGTTCATAAATATGGTTTTATGAATTTAAAAGGATTATTAAATAGAAAACAACTACTAGAAACTATTACAAAATATAATATCAATCTTGTTCTTCATGGCCATCTACATAGAGAAGTCTATAATTTTATAAAAATTAAAGATAAATTTGTACCATGCATTGGAGCACCTTCAAGTTCAAAAATGTTGAATGAGAAGATTTCATATCTTCAGTATAAAATCTGGAAAAAAGATGACAAATGGAATTTCAGTGTATACCGTCGCTTATATGATAACTCAGATAAAAAGTTTAAAACACAAGATATTACAAAGAGTACGATAAATGTATAAGCTATCTCCACTTTATATTAAAATTATCTGTGGTGGATTAATACTTGCAATTGCAGTTGGAATTAGACAGTCTTTTGGATTATTCCTTGAGCCTGTAAGTTCAAGTCTTAATTTAGGAAGGGAAACTTTTGCATTATCCATTGGCCTTGTAAATCTTTTATGGGGAGCACTTGCTCCATTTACTGGTGCCCTATCGGATAAATTTGGTCTTAAGCCAGTAGTTATTTTTGGTACTATATCATATGCCTTTGGAATATTAGTTTTATCAAATGCCGATCAAGGATTAGGATTAATAATCGGTGGTATTATAGTTGGAATGGGCCTATCCGGCTTAGGTTTTACTGTAATACTTGGTGCTGTTGGAAAGTTTGCTCCTCCTGAAAAAAGAGGTACAGCTCTTGGTTTAACAACTATGGGAGGCTCAATTGGGATGTTTCTTGGTATTCCTGTCTCCGGAACTTTAATAGAGTCAACTGGTTGGTCATCAGCATTTTTTTGGCTAGCACTTATATCCCTTATAATTATTCCGTTATTATATGGTTTAGTATCGAGTAATCTCGATTCAAATGAAAATAATAAAAAAATTGAAACCGATGAAACACTAAAAGACGTATTAAAATACGCATTTAACTCAAGATCCTTCATGCTACTTACAACTGGTTTCTTCATATGTGGATTTCATGTAAATTTCATAGTTGCTCATTTACCAGCATATATATCTGATATGTCTTTACCGAGTAACGTATCTACAACTTCACTTGCATTAATTGGTTTTGCAAATATCTTTGGCGTTGCTATAGCGGGGAGATTAGGTGATAAATTCAATAAAAGTGATGTTTTAGTTGTTCTATATAGTCTCAGAGCAATTGTGTTTATTATATATATAATCTTACCTGTAAGTATCATGTCAACGCTTATATTTACGTTTACTCTTGGTCTTCTCTGGTTAGGTACTGTTCCTCTTACAAGTGGTCTCGTCGCGACTTTCTTTGGCCCTAAATATATGTCAATGCTCTATGGAATTGTATTCTTTAGCCACCAACTTGGCGGTTTCTTTAGCTCATGGATGGGTGGTAGAATATATGACTTCACCGGAAATTATGATATCATGTGGTGGTTTTCAGTATTCTTAGGAATTATGGCAGCTTTTATTCATTATCCAATCAAAGATAAAGCAATCATTGTATTCGGGTCTAAGTAGAGTTAAAGTTTATATAACCTATTCGCATTTTCGTAAAATATATTTTTTTTATCTATTTCAGAAAGTTTACTGGTCGCGGCATTATATGCATCTATAATATCTCCATAATTGCACCAGATTTTCTCAATGGGGAAATTTGACCCAAATAAACACCTGTCGGATGAATAAATTTTTAGTACTTTATTCACTATTTCATTTATAAATTTTGGGTCATTTTGATTTATAAAAGTACCAAGACCGGATAATTTAATAAATAAATTTTTATACTCAGATAATTTAGTAATAAAATTATACCACTCTTTCATGCCATCATCAGATAAATCATGTGGCATACCGGCATGTTGTAAAATAAAATTTATATCTGGATACCTATCTATTAATTTTTGTGTTGACTGCATCTGCCCTTGAAAAACCTGTAATTCAAAAACAGCATCATGCTTGATTAGATGTTCAAAATTTTTATTAAAAATTTTGTCATCCATAATGCTTGGAGAATTTGCAAATGAATATAAATCATTCTTATGCCAGTGTAATTGCATTCTAATTCCCCTTGTTAGAGGGTAATCAAATAACCTATCTAGCATTTCTCTTGCATTAGCATCTAAAAGATCGCAGTATCCAATAAATGCGCATGGCCAACCAGATTTATTGTAGCATTCATCTATGAATCTTGCTTCATCTAGACACCTTGATTTAGGCCAATTACATTGAATATAAACCGATTTCTCAACATTAAAATCTACCACATCATCGATGTAATCATCAATTAGATAGTCTTTCTTTATAGATGTATAATCACCAAATATCCGAGGTTGGATATCTCCTTGAAGCCATTCAATATCGCTCTGCTCCCATACATGATGATGACTATCTATTATTGGAATTTTCATAATTTATCCTATTAGCTATATCTTTCTTATTGGCTTTGATGAAATTATATAAAATCTTGGTGTGAGAAGCAATAATGAACTAATTATGCCAAAACCTATTCCAGCCCATAAGCCTATTAGACCGTATTCTAAATTGACAGATAATATATAGGATAAAGGTACACCGCAAAGCCAAAAACAAGATGATAAGATAAAGAATGGTACCCAAACATCCCCAGTGCCACGGAGAGCACCCAATGATACAGCCATCATGGTATCAAAAATAAATAAGAAGCCTACAAAAAATATGATACCTTGAGTTATTTTAATCATTTCAATGTCCTGAAAAAATATCCCTGCTATTAATTCTGGATAAAAGATTGTGAATAAAGTGACTGGGAGTGTGATTGTAAACGCAACTATCATACCCATAATTCCTGCGATCTTTGTATCCCTAACATTTTGACTGCCAACTGCTATGCCGACTCTTATGGAAGTTGCTCCAGCTACTCCAATTGCACTCATATAGACAAGATTCATAATTGTATAAGTTGCATGATGTGCGGCAAGAGCATCAGAACCAAACCAACCTGCCATAAAAACTACAGCACTGAAAGCTAATACTTCTACTCCTTGCAAGAGAGCCATTGGTAGAGCAATCTTTCGAAACTTTGATGCCAAAGTATTTTTTAGCATAAAAAAATTATTAGATATATTAGATATACTTCGCTTAATATTATAACTCGTATTATCACCACTAGATATATAAAGAAGATATGCAGCGGATATAAAAAATGCTAGCCATCTTAATATAGAAGAAACTATGATTGCTTCATACGCTCCTCCGTTGAGATAAAATGAACCCCATGATAAAATGAATATGCCATTAAATAAGATATTTAATATATTTACAAATATCATTATGAACATTCCAGCTTTTTGATAACCGATTGCTTCAAGTATTAAATTTGTTGCAACAAAAAAAAGCATCCCAGGTATACCATAGGCAAATACGAGTGAAACTTTAGATGCTTCTTCTGCTATATTTATATCCTGTCCTGTTAGTAAAAAGAAATCTTTCATAAAGAAAGTTAGAAATATAGATATTACAGAAAATATAATGCTGTGGCTCATACTTACACACCATATTCCACCAACATTCTTTTCTTCTTTTGCACCTATTGCCTGAGATGCAAGTACTACAGTAGCATTTAAAGCTCCAATAAACAAAACCATGAGAGCAATCACAGGAGCTAATCCAAGACCAAGATATGCGAGTTGTTCTGGCCCCACCCATCCTGTCATTATTGCATCAATAGTCACCATAATGAGGATCGAGGTTCTTGCAATAATTATTGGGAAGCCCATTCTTAATGTATCGAGATAATGGTATCTGTAGGTATTTTTTTGTTTCATTAATGACATCTAATATATATTTTTATATGTAATTTCTATATCTTATTAAATTAGTTATCAATAATTGAACATATATCGTCACCAACCGATACGTCATCTCCAACATTTGCATTAATTGCTTCTAATATCCCGTCACACGGCGCTTCGACTTCAGCGGTTGTCTTATCAGTCTCGATTGAATAGAGTGCTTCACCAGCTATAAATTTCTCACCTGGTTTTTTATGCCATTCAACAATCGTTCCTTCCTCTACATTCATCCCCATCCTTGGTAGTTTTAATATACGTGTCATTCTAATTCCTATTTTTAATAAGTAAATTTACTGTATTTACAATATCTTTGGCATCTGGAATAACCAACCCTTCCAATCTAGGTGAATAAGGTATCGCGACATCTTGTACTGTAATTCTTTTTATTGGAGACTTGAGATATTCAAATGCTTTATCAGAGATTATCGCAGCAATATGGCTGGCCGCACTACAAACATCTCTAGACTCATCCACTATAACAACTCTACCGGTTTTTTTTACAGAATTTATGAGAGTTTCTTCATCAATAGGTAACAATGATAGTAGATCAATTAAGTCAACACTAATCCCAATATCTTGTAGTTCTTGACTTGCTTGAATTGCTTTTATTGTCATTGCTCCAATAGATATTATAGTTACATCTCGCCCTTCCCTAATACGTTCAGCCTTTCCAATTGGTAGAAGAAACTCCTCATCATCAGGAACTTCTTCGGGCTTTCCTCCACTCGCTGCTGTCAAATAGAACACTGGATTATCATCCCTTATTGCAGACTTTAATAGACCTTTTGCAGACCTTGAATTTGAAGGTACTACTACTTTTATTCCACCTAGATTCATTAATGCTGGATATGGAATATCTGAATGCTGGGCTGAGGCTGATCTTCCACCTCCTATTACAGCCATATAAACTATGGGCAATTTTACTTGCCCAGCTGTCATATATTTTAATTTAGCAGCTTGATTTGCTATTGAGTCAAAACCCGTATAAATAAAATTTCCATATAGTAGGTGACAAACTGGTCTATATCCGGCTGCGGCGACCCCAACTGCCATACCAGTCATAATATTTTCACAAATTGGGGTATCACGAACTCTATCTTTGCCAAATTTCTCCTGTAACCCGGTTGTTTGACCAAGCAGAGATATACCTGCGTCTTCACCATAAAGAATTACTTTTTGATCTCTCTTCATTTCCTCATACAATGCAATATTAATTGCAGGCATCATCCTTTTCTTCGCCATCAAATCACCCTTCAATCATATGAAGCATTGCAGTTTTCGGATCAGGTTCCGGGCTATCTAATGCAAAGTTTACAGCCTCATTAACTTCGTCTTGAACTTCTTTATGTATTTTTTTCAGATCTTTTTTTATAAATATACTTTGCTCTAACAAGTATGTTTCAAACCTTAATAAGGGATCTTTATTATCTCTTTTCCATAGGTCTACTTCTGATTGATCTCTGTAGGACCTTGAAAGAAATGTATACTCAAATTCTACATGCCCCCTTTGTCTATATGTATGTGCCTCAATAAATGTTGGACCTTGGTCGTTCCTTCCTCTTCGTACTGCATCAGATGCCGCTTGCCACATGTCTATCACATTATTACCATCGATATCATATACTGGAATATTAAACGGACGTGCACGATCTGATATTTTACCTGATGTTACCTCTGACGTATGAGTAAACTCTGAATATTGATTGTTTTCACAAATAAATATCATAGGTAAATTCCATAAAGACGATATATTTAGTGCCTCCATTAATACGCCCTGATTTGCAGCACCATCACCAAAAAAGATAACAGAAACAGCTCCTTTTTTATCCATTTTTGCTGCTAAGGCTGCGCCTACTGCTAGCCCCATTCCTCCAGCTACAACTCCATTCGCACCAATTATCCCTTTTTTAAAATCAGCAACATGCATTGAGCCTCCTTTACCACCGCATATACCTGTTGATTTACCATATATTTCTGCCATCATTTGCCTTACATTACCGCCTTTTGCAAGGAAGTGGCCATGCCCTCGGTGAGTACTTGATATCCAATCAGTATTATCAAGTTGATCACAAAGAGGAACTGCTATTGCCTCCTGACCTATATACAAATGAACTGCTCCTGGGAAGGCACCGCTCTTTGTTGCCTCTCCTAAATGCTCTTCACATTTTCTAATTAAAAGCATCTTACGATGTAACCTTTTAATATCCTCATCTGATAAATTATTTTTTATATGAGTATTTTTTGGCATTTATTTCGCTTATTGGTTTATTTCTATTACCTTATCAGAGGCTGATGCATTGATGATCGATTCTAGAATTTGAACGTTAGAAATAACTTCCTCAATCTTTATTCTATAATCTGATTTTCCTGAAATAGCATCAGCCCATTCCTCAAAATTCATTTTAACAGTATTAACCACATCATATTGCTCTACAATTCTTTTTCCATCTTTGTTGCAATAAATAAATTCTGCTGGATCATCGAAATCTACATTAGAAATTTCTCTTATTTCAACCCATCCATTCTCTCCAAATACATTAAAACGACCATAGAATGGCGTTGATATCATTACAGCCAAGGATGCTGAAATATTATTTTTAAATTTGATGTTAACTGATAGTGTATCCTTTTGGGGGTGTTCTAAAGCAATAGATCCAGTTTTTGCATAAATTTTCTCAGCTGGGCCCAAAAATGAAACAAAAAAATCTGTAAGATGGATCCCTAAAGCTGTCATACCTCCAGCTGGAGCATATTGAGGGTCTAATCTCCAACTACTCCTATCTAATTTCATAAAGATATCATGGCTAAAATTTGTTTCCATATGAAGAATTTTACCTAATTCATTATTGTCCAACATATTTTTCAAACGAACCATTGCAGGTTCCCACCTTCTTTCATGTCCAACACCTAGTATGACATTATTATCTTGACATGCTTGGGCCATTTTTTTAACACTTTCATACTTTAAGGCAACAGGTTTTTCGCAAAAAACTTGCTTTCCTTTATTGGCCGCAGATATTACTTGGGATTCATGAAATTGGTTTGGTGTTGCGAGAATGACAGCATCTATATCTGGGTTATCAATTATTGCGTCAAAGTCCTGATCAGAGCTCACAGAAAAATCAGAAAATATTAAATCGTTTCTATCTATTTGAGGATCATATGCATGAGTAATTGTTATTTTTTGACTATCATCCAAGCATTTTATAATTTGCTTACCCCACCAACCCAGTCCAATTACTGCTGCTTTCATATTTTATACCCCTAGTAAATATATGATGAATTATTTTGATCATTTATTTATAATTCATTTGAATATATATTAATTATATATACTGAAGGAAGTTTGTAAATGGAAGATAAAATTAAATTTAGCGCTGGCGAAAACCCCTATTTAGTTGAACATGGAGGCTTTTATCGAAGATGGATGCCTATGCTTCCAGATCTCGATGAATTAGTTTTAACTGTAAAAAAAATTACCACAACCACAGAGGAAACATGGATACCAATATGGCAAGAAGTAGCAAAAATACATGAGTCTTATGGTGACTCCTTTATGATTAAAGGTGATCAGAAAATGGCTTACACAGAATACATGATTTCGAAAACCTACTTATCTATTGCAAGATATCCTGGAGAAATTACACCAAGTAAAAAGAAAGTCAGCGAGGATTGTTCCAGAGTCTATAGGAAAGCTTGTGATATACTTGAGCCTAAAGTAGAGATAATAGATATTAATTGTTCTGGGAAGAAGATTACCTGTCACTTCCGGACTCCTCCAACAAAAAAAAAGATACCCGCAGTTCTAATAATGTGCGGTGCTGATATGTTTAAAGAAGATAGAGGATGGGCGTCCCAGCATGCGATAGAAAATGGTTTAGCATCCCTTGTAATGGATGGACCAGGAACAGGAGAAAATCCATTCCCTTGGGAGCCTGAGTCAGTGAATGCATGGATCTCTGCAATTGATTATCTTGCTTCAAGACCTGAGGTTGATGAAAACAAGATAGGAGCTTTTGGAATTAGTCGAGGGGGATACTCTGTTGTCCAACTAGCAGGTTCCTACCCCGAAATGGTAAAAGCGGTTGTTGCGAATGCTGGACACCCATTTGGCTATGAGATGACAAATGAAGAACTAGAGGCTTTTGTTAAGGCAAGAAATGAGAGAGCTCAGCATGTATTCGGTAAAATTGGAGATCCACCTTCATTTCCTCCATGGACGGTTGAAAAAGAGCAGATGCTATTTGATAAGTGGTCTTTAAAAAAACTTGGTATATTAGATAAGATTACTCAACCAATGTTAATGATTAATGGAAAGAAAGATCATCTAGCACCGATAGGCAATATTTATTTCATGCTTGAAAATGGACCTGCTCATGGACGGGAAGCTCGTATTTATGCTGATGCTGGGCATTGTGCTTTCAAATATCAAAGTCATTGGGCAGCAGCATCTTTTGAATGGTTAGCAAGTAAACTTAAAAATATTTAGTTATTTCTCAAGAATGCGATCAGCAATTTTTTCTGCAGTCATAAGTGTTGGAAAATTTAAATTTGCGCAGGGCACGATTGGAAAGATCGAAGCATCAACGACTCTTAGTCCTTCTATCCCGTGTACACGTCCCTCATTATCCGTAACAGACATGTTATCATTTACATCACCCATTCTACAGGTGCAGGAAGCATGCCAAACTCCGACCGTTGATTTCTTAATAAAATCTGATAACACCTCATCATTTTGCATTAAAACAGATAACTCAGGTGCCTCAACTACAAATTTGTTTAATAAATAAGTCCTCAGTACATCAGGACCGTCTAATAATTTGGAAAATAAATTTGTTAGTAGCTTGTTTTTTAAATTTACATTTCCAACTTGTCTCACCTTGTCTCCATAGACCGCTGCAAATACTTCTTTTGATATCTTCTTGAATTGCTTGGACTGTTGTATTAAAACCATCTTTCTAAATCCGTCCATAAGACGTTTAAGGTCTCTATCATCTGATAATAAATTAAATTCAACAGTTGGTTCATCATATGGATTCGAGGTATCGAGAAGAACTTGACCAGACTCAGAAAATGTTCTATTTACAAATAAAATAAAAGCTGCCAATTGCTCCCCTATTGAATGCCACGCAGTTTTGGAACAAACTGCCACATACATATCACCTTGAGGAATATCTGCAAGATCCGATGAGTACCTGAGTCCTAACATTAAATGCCTTCTTGAATAACTATTTACTCTAGCTTCTGGTTTTATAAAAGATGCTATGTTAATTGATGGATGATCCATAAGTCTTTGTCCAACACCGCTAAGATTTTGAAGAACATTTACTCCCTTCTCTTTTAGGTGCATAGCAGGTCCTATGCCGGACCTCATCAAATGGGCTGGTGAATGAATGGCACCGGAGCTCAATATAATTTCCTTTCCCTTAAAATGTTTCTCCTTCCCATCAGTTTCAACTTTAATTCCAACACATTTTTTTCCATCAAAAATCAACTCCTTTACAAAGGTATCTGTGAGAATAGTTAAGTTTTTTCTATTTCTTATTGAAGATGTTAGATAACCCATTGCAGCAGAAACTCGCGTTTCATAGATAAAGGAGCCCGTTACTGGAAAATAACCATCTTCAAATTTACCATTTTGATCTTCAATATATTTATATCCTGCATCTTTGAAAGCTTCCGCTGATGCTTTGGCATGTCCATTCCATATATCGGGAGATATTCTACTAACAGGTATATTACCGGAATTACCATGAAGTGGGCCATCGAAATCAGTATCTCTTTCAACTTTCTTAAAATAAGGTAGTACTTTATCCCAAGTCCATCCAGTTGCGCCTCTATTTTCCCAAATAGAGTAATCATTTGGCGCTCCTCTGTTTGCAACTAGCCCATTAATTGATGATCCCCCTCCAAGCACTCTTGCTTGTTCATATTTACGTAAAGGAATTATTTTATCATTTTCCCTATTATGAGAACTAACTTCCGTTGAAACTTTTAGATCAGTCCAATGAAAGCGTTTATCCAGGTAAGCATAACCTGGATAAGTATCTAGTATCTCATTTGGAACATTTCCGGGAGGTGTATCGGGTCCAGCCTCACATAATAGAACATTATTTTTAGATTTAGAGGATAGTCTATTTGCGAGAACTGATCCTGCAGATCCTCCTCCAACTATTATATAATCAAACAATTATTTAATCCCAATATTATTAACTGATAACCGGAGGCCAAATTCTCTCTGCAACGGATGGGGATCCGGGAGCATGTATAGTATAGTTGTGTATTTTATGTGTCCATTTGTCATCTGTTAAGCCAAGTGCTTCGTGCTTTTCTTCAAAATTCTTTTGTCTTGCCTCTAATGATGTGAATTCATAAAGAACAGAAAATTTTGCCCATCCAGCAGCAGATAGCATTGTCCTTGCTGTTATACATCCTTGTAAACGTGCAATTGCCGGCAATCTATGCTGAGTATACCAAGAACATACATCAAATTCATCATCTATGGTTTTTGTTCTAAAACTTCCCATTTGGATTACAGGTCCAGGTGTAGTTGATGGCGTTTTTTCTTTTGTTTCTGGTCCATCAACTCTTGAAACAACTTGAAAGATACATTCGCGTTTGCCCTCTCTTTTCTTGAGTTCAGCTTGGTCAATAATATTAGGATCGCTAATAAACTTATTATGGCCTGTGAGTGTTGCAATTGAAGCCGAGCCGACAAGTTGTATATATTGAGAGCCTTGGCCGATCCTATCTGAAGACCTTGGTAGATTATCTCTGATTGACTTCATTCCTTCACCTTCATTAGCTCCAGCTCTATAATGAGCAACCCATAGACATCCAGCCTCTGATTGAATTTTTGGCAAGTAAGTCTTGTGCATCCATTCCAAATACTCATGCTCTTGGTCTTTTTTAATATCATACCAAATCGCCCAAATTGCATTATCCATTTCTATCCCCTATTTACAGTCTTGATAAATTTAAATCATTAAACTATTAATGCTAATGTATTAATTGTAAGATATCAAAATAATTATAAAAATAAGGAGAAATTTTATATGGCAGAAAATTCTAAATTTCAAATTCTACATACAATGGTCAGAGTACGAGACCTTGAAAAATCTATAGATTTCTATACCCGCCTTCTCGGTATGACATTATTAAGAAAACGAGAGGTACCGGAGGCAAAGTATACTAACGTATTTGTTGGTTATGGACCTGAGGATACAAATGCAGTTCTTGAATTGACCTATAATTGGGATCAAAGTGAAAATTATGATCATGGAACAGCATATGGTCATATCGCCTTGGGTGTCAGAGGCATATATGATATTTGCGAGCAATTAGAAAAAAATGGTGTCAACATTCCAAGAAAACCGGGTCCAGTTAAACATGGAACCACACATATTGCCTTTATTGAAGATCCAGATGGATATAAAATAGAAATTGTTGACCTTGATACAAGAAGTACCTGAATATAGTTGATCTACCGTTCAAACTGATTTTGGATACCTTATTAGAGAAGCAAGAGCTAAGGTCAAAAGACAAATAACAGATAGAATAATGAATATTATTTCGAGACCATAAATATCTGCGATAATTCCGGCAATTATTGCAAATATTGCGGCAGAACCAACTTGGACCATAAATAATAATCCAATGACGCTTCCTGAAGTTTTTTCAGGAGCCATATCTAATGCCCACCCTTGTACAACTGGCCTGCCCGCATAAATTGCAAACCCCATAAGACCTGATAATGTGATAATTAGTAAATTACTATCAACAATTATATAGAGAGGAGCAAGAATTGATGACACTAATAAAGCACCTACAGCAATTATTTTTCTTCCGTGTTTATCGGATAAATAGCCTGCTATTGGTCCTGAAAATAAACCCCCTATCTGCATCGTGAATAGAGACGCACCTATTACTGCTGCAGCACTAACCCCCTGATTTGCTACTAGATAGAGTGGCATGAACACTAAAATACCATTTTGAGTTAGTGTTCTTACTCCTGCGATAAGAAATAGTGGGATTAGCTGAACATTTTTTAATAATAATTTTAAATTATAGAAGTAGTTTTCTTGTTTTGATTTTTTATTATCAGTCTCCGACAACGTTTCGTTTTTATCTTTAAGATAGAATAAGATAATAAACATAACAATAAATAGTGGAATAGACAGTATTCCAGATGTAACATTCCAAGATAAATTTACATTATTGATAGTAACATAGGTCAGTAAGAAAGCAGCAAGAAGAGGTGAAAGAGCATCACCAATACTGGCACCAATACTATGTACTGATAAAACAAAACCACGGCTACCAGGATACTGAAGTGATAAATAAGTTAATGCAGCTGGATGCCATAGGCTAATAGAGACTCCAATCATTGCGACACTAAGAAATAATATATAAATTGTGTTAGATAGACTCATTATCAACATTGCTAATCCACCGATTGCCAGAGAATATGCCTGAAAACGAGTATATTTACCGTTACCAGAAATATCAACAAGAGGTCCACTTACAGCGTTTGCGGCAAAAGTAGAAAAGTGAAAAACTGTCATGACCAGTCCAGCCTGAGTATAAGAAAGACCAAGATCAATTGTGATGTATGGAAGTAGAATGTATATTGCAGCATTGACCCAATGAGTACCCCCATGGCCAGCAGCTACTAAAATTGATGGAATATGCCTATTTAGTATATTTTTGATATTACTCATCTAAATTTTTAATCTTTTCTCAGAAGATCAACCCTATCCTTGGAGGCCGACATAAGAAAACCAATATCTTGCCCTGCCAGGAAGAAATTAGCTCCCATTTTTATATAATTCTTTGCTATATCAGAATCTTTAACACCTCCTGACCCAAGCCATTTTCCATACTTTTTACAAGCTATAGCAACTTTTTCATAAGATTTTACTATTATTGGATTGCCAAAGTCCTGAGGGCAGCCACTTGCCATAGCAAGATCATTTGTACCAATCATGATTACATCAATACCTTCAACTGATGCTATTTCATCGATATTTTCAATAGCATTTGGAGTTTCTACCATTGCTACAAGAAGCGTCTGTTTGTTCAATTCATTCGTAGCATCTGAGAGATTCACATTCTTATAATCATATTGAACGATTCCTCCGCCAACACCACGTGTACCTTCTGGTGCAAACTTTGCGATATCAACGAGTCTTTCGGCTTCCTCTGGTTTTTCCACGTGCGGCAATACAATTCCCATTGATCCATTATCAAGTATCCTTGATATCATAGAATAACCACCAATTGGAATCCTTACTATTGGTGTAATATCTGTTTTTAGAGCCATTGCTGAAATTTGCGATAATGTCTCAGTTGACATTGCTCCATGTTCAAGATCAAGAAAAAGCCAATCAAATCCAGCTGTCTTCATTAAAGGAGCAATCTCTACAACACGAGATTGAACAATCCCTACACCTAAAGTTAAATTATTTTTTGCTAGATTATATTTAGTTGAATTTAACATAAAAATTCTCCATCGTTATTTTTTTGGCATCAATAAAGATAAAATCAGAGCCAATAAACTTGTTATTGTTAGTAATATAAAAACCGATTTTAATCCATAGTTGTCAGCAATCAAACCACCAATTATTGGAACTGTTCCCGTCAATGCAGCCTGTGCAGTAAATAGCATACTTACAGCACTTCCTGATGCGTTTTTATCAGATAAATCCATAGTCCAGCTATGAATAACAGGTCTAATAGAATACAAAGAACAACCCGCTAGAGAAACAATAAGTATAAAAAGATACACATTATCAAACAATGGTAATAGAAATAATAGAATTGCGGAAATCAATAATGCATTTATTACTATAGGCCTTCTTCCAATCTGATCGGACCAAGTACCAACAACAGGGCCACCAAATATTGCTCCAGCTTGTATTGAAAATAGTGCAAAACCTACCAAAGCTGGGCTGGCATCCATTACAAAGACTAAATATAGCGGAAGAAATACTGTTACACCATTTTGTGTCATTGACCATAATCCTGCCAAGAGACATAACTTTAACATATTTTTACTACTTAAGAGCGCCTTGAGACCCTCCCAATAATTAGTTTTCTTTACATGTAATTTACTAGATTTTTCATCGTACTTAATAGCTGGTAAAGATCTCGTAATATAAATGGCCATAATTATTACAGGAACAGATAATATCATAGAAGTTTGTTGCCATGTGATATATAGCATTATCAAACCGGCAATGGGTGGGGCTATTCCATCACCTAGACTTGCACCTACTGTATGTATTGATAAAGCTAGACCACGATTTTTTTCATATAATTGTGATAAATATGGAATTGATGGAGTGTGCCAACCACTAACACATATACCTATAAATATCGCTGCAATTGCAAGAGTATATACTGACGTAGATTGACTCATTATTACCAGAGCAATAAACCCAGCTAACAAGCATAAAAATTGAGCTGTAATATACTTCTTTGTAATATCAATAATTGGTCCACTGATGATAGTAATGGCTACAGCGGCTATAAAAAAAATAGATACCATAGTCCCTGCCGTGGTGTAATTCAGAGATAAATCCTGAACAATAAATGGAAGTAAAACCAAAAATATGCCATTAACCCAGTGAGTTGTACCATGCCCAATACTTACTATTGATAGTGGTTTGATGTTCTTAATCTCACGAAAATTTCGTAGTACAGGATGCATATATTTTAACTTATTCAAATTTAAAAGACTTGGTAGCGGAGGAGGGACTTGAACCCCCGACACAAGGATTATGATTCCTCTGCTCTAACCAGCTGAGCTACTCCGCCATGTTCCTCTGAAAAATCTTATAAATTAATACTTCATTCGTTCTAAATTGTATAGAATTTTATTAATTTAAATTTTTATTATTATTTTTTACAATCCATCCACCACCTAAGATCCTAGAAATTGGTTTGATAGAATCATAAAATACACAGGCTTGCCCCGGCGCCACTCCATACTCAGGGTTTTTAAACTCAACAAGTATTTGATTACTTTTCTTAGATAATTTTGCCTCGACAGGATCGGATGTTGATCTTACTTTTACAAATATTGGGTTCTCGTATTCTGCCTTACTAAAGATTTCGTTTGGACCAAGCCAATTTACTTCATCCAAAATTATTTGATTTACACCAAGACATTCTTTTGGCCCTATCATGACGTTTTGTGATTGGCTATCTATGTCAATTACATAGTTTGGTATTCCACTTGCATAGCCTATTCCTCTCCTCTGCCCAATTGTAAAATTGACAATTCCATCATGTTCTCCAACCACTTCACCACTCATATTTATGATGTTACCTTTAATTGTCGACTTAGGAAGTAACTTATTAATTAAATTTGTATAGCGACCCTCTTGAACAAAGCAGATATCCTGACTGTCAGGTTTTTCTGCAATTGATAGATCAAGTTCTCTGGCAATTTCACGTGTTTGTTCCTTGGTTAAATCACCCAAAGGAAATCTTATAAAGTCAAGTTGCTCTCTTTTGAGAGTAAACATAAAGTAGCTTTGGTCTTTAGAAGCATCTCGCGCTCTAAATAGGGCTCTTTCACCATTCATGAACTTATTAGATACATAATGTCCAGTGATTAGGGTTGAGGCATCAAGCTGCTTTGCAGTCTGATATAGGTCTCTAAATTTAATCTTTTCATTGCATCTTACACAGGGAATTGGGGTAAGACCATTTGCGTAAGAATTTGTGAAATCGTCTATAACCTCACTTTTGAATTGTTCTTCATAATCAAGAACATAATGTTTTATGCCAATTTTATTGGCTACTTTTTTTGCATCGTAAATGTCTTGCCCTGCACAGCAAGATCCTTTTTTCTTTCCAACAACATCATTTTTATATAACTGTAGTGTTACACCAATAACATCATAGCCTTGCTTCGCACATACAGCTGCAGCCACAGATGAATCTACACCACCAGACATTGCTACTACGACTCTTTTCCGCTTTTTATTATCAGGCACAAGTTTATCCAAAATATTTTTCCAAAGTTAAATCATTCAATCGCGAAAATTAATAAATTGCAGAGGTAAGTTAAACTCATTTTCTTTAAGCAATGAAATTACATCTTGTAATTCATCTCTTTTTTTACCACTTACTCTCAAATCTTCACCTTGAATTGATATTTGCACCTTGATCTTAGACTCTTTTACCATTTGTATAATCTGCTTGGATAAATCTCTATTTATGCCCTGAATTAGGGTAATAATTTGTCTTACTGATTGACCAGCGGCACTCTCTATCTTTCCCATTTCTAAAACCTTTGCATCGATACCCCTTTTCGTCAGATGGACTTTAAGCATTTCTTGTAATTGAGTAAGTTTATATTCATCATCTGTAGAGATAGAGATTTGATTTTTATCAAGAGATATTTCAGATTTAGAAGACTTAAAATCATATCTTTGGCTAATCTCTCGATCTAAATTCTGCAATGCATTATCTATTTCGGAAACTTCAAATTTAGAAACAATATCAAAAGTCGGCATTTTTTTACAATAGGTTATTAAAATTATGTAATTTATATAATATCAAATAGTAATAAAGACAATATTTAATCGTATATAATACGCCAATGTTAGCTTGAATAGTTTATAAATGTGATTTTTTTAATTTTTTTGTTCATATCTTAGCAAATAATATAAAAATAACACAAAAGAACTTGCTAGCAGAATCACAGAAGATATTCTTAATATTAGGATATATAAGATGATTCGTTTAATAAATTTATAAATAAATAATGAGTTTGACATGAGAGTACTTCTTATTGAGGATGATCCAACTACCGCACATAGTATTGAACTAATGCTGAAGTCTGAGAATTTTAAAATTGATATCACAGACTTGGGTGAAGAAGGTATTGACCTCGGAAAACTATATGATTACGACATCATATTACTTGACATTGATCTCCCTGATATGTCTGGTTATGAAGTCTTGAAAAATCTTAGAACACAAAAAATTGATACACCTGTTTTAATTTTAACGGGACATGCTTCAACTGAAAATAAAGTGAAAGGATTTGGCTTTGGTGCTGACGATTATTTAACAAAACCATTCCACAAGGATGAACTAGTAGCAAGAATCAGCGCAATAATTCGACGATCGAGAGGACATGCACAATCGATTATTACCACAGGAAGGTTGGAAGTCAATCTGGACTCAAAAACAGTTGAAATGAATAATAAAAGAGTGCATCTCACAGGAAAAGAATACCAAATGTTGGAGCTTCTATCTTTACGAAAAGGAACAACACTTACAAAAGAGATGTTTTTAAATCATCTATATGGTGGAATGGATGAACCGGAGCTAAAAATTATCGATGTTTTTATCTGTAAGCTAAGAAAAAAATTAATGCAGGCTTCAGATAACGAAAACTATATAGAAACAGTCTGGGGAAGAGGCTATGTTCTGAGAGATCCCACAGAATTGTTAGAATCAGCTTAACTTATACTTGTAATATTTTAATATAATTTTTTGCTGATAAATTTATTTTATAATTAATATTCAAACTAGTAAGTAGTCTCCTAAGATATTCAGCTTGTATATTCTCTATATCCCCAATTGCTCTGGTTGATAGATCTTCAAAAGTCTCATTATTTATCTTTCCTGCTAGAGGTTCGGCTGTTATTTGTATTTTCTTATCATCTAATAATTGCACATTTATATGGGCCCCAGCAGGAAACAATTGAGTAAATAATAATATAAAATTTGAGAGAAAATGTGAATGTACATATCTTATTGTATTTGAAACAATATCTAATGAGACTTCAAGTTTTGTAAATCTTGTATAGTCTTGGATGAGTTTATCAATCTGTGATTTCGGTATCTCACTTCCTTGATTATTATTTATACCAGAATATATATATCTGTAAAATTTTATTTGTGAGGTAATTTTTTCAATACTTTCTTGGATGAGATCCAAAATATCAGTATCTATAATCTCACGATGCTCTTCCTTTAGAGTAGAATTTAATAATTCCAAGCCATTCAAGGCGGCAGATGCAGGATTTATTAGATCATGAAAAATTTTTCTACTCATCGATGTGAATAATTTTAATTCACTCATATTTTTTTAGCCTAGCTATGGAATATAGGTAATTATAGCATTAATTTTATATTATGATGTATATTATTAATTATATTATGTTTTATTATACAATTTTTAAGAATGTTTGCTCAAATTATGATCGAAAATGAAATCCTAACAAATAAATTAATCGAAATATCCCAAAAAGCGGCAAAAAAAATCCTTGAGATCTACAACTCTGATTTTGATGTAGAATATAAAGATGACCAATCCCCTGTGACTATTGCTGATAAAATATCTGAAGAAATCATCTTGGAAGAAATATCTAAGATTGAACCGGGTGTTGACATAATATCTGAAGAAATGTATTCAACTGAAAAAAAATCTGCATCCACAGACTATTTTTTTTTAATAGACCCCTTGGATGGAACTCGCGAGTTTGTGAGAAAGAATGATGAATTCACAATTAATATAGCACTAGTTAATCAAAATAAACCCATTCTAGGTGTAATAAATGTTCCAGTAACTAACCATACATACTTTTCAGCTAATGCCAGAAATTCATTCAAAGTAGACAACCGTTCAAATACCAAAGAAATATATACAAATAAAAATACGGCAATTAATACAATTCTCTACAGCAGAGGGAATCCTTCAGCAAAAATTAAGAAAATAATGCACAAACTTAGTATTGAAAATATTATTCATTGCGGATCTGCGCTAAAATTTTGTCTGCTTTCAGAAGGTTTAGCAGATGTATATATAAGACATGACCCATGTTATGAATGGGATACAGCAGCCGGTCATGCAATCCTTCAAGGAGCGGGTGGGTCCTTATATGACTTAGATTTTAATAACTTCGTATATAATAAGACTGACAGAAATTACCTCAATGAGGATGGCTTCATAGCGTTTGCGAATGATATAAATAAAGAATTATTTAACCTAAATGATTTATAATAAATTAATTTTACCAATAAAAATTATTCGTATATCATATCTATTAACTAAAAAAATGTAGAATAAAAATGCAACATTTAAAAAATACATCATTAATTTTAATATATACCTTGATATTAATAATCACATTTTCAATCAACTTGAGAGCAGAATGGTATGATGAACAAGACTCTTCTGTTAAAGAGAATGAACAATTCACTATTAATGAGCTTGTACTTGCCGGACATGATTTCTTTGGAACAGCAACTGAAGGCTTGGGTATTGCAATTGAAACGATCTTTTCATCACTGGGTAGACCTGATGCATATATTGTTGGCGAGGAGGCCAGTGCAGCTTTGATTGCCGGATTAACCTATGGTGAAGGAGTAATCTCTACTAAAAGTCTTGGTGAAGAAAAGATTTATTGGCAGGGGCCAAGTATTGGTATCGATTATGGGGGTGATGGATCAAGAATAATGTTTTTGATATATAATCTCGATAGCGTGAATGATATGTATAAAAGATATCCAGGGACCAATGGTACGGCCTACATTGTTGGGGGTATGGGTGGAAGTTTCTTTAATCGAAGCGGTGTCACTGTTGCTACCATCAAAACAGGAGCTGGTGTTAGGTTAGGAGCAAACATCGGATACATTAAATTCTCTGAACAACCAAAATGGCTTCCTTTCTGATAGGAAGCACTTTTTATGCTAGAAACTTTCCTCAGTGATATAAGCATCCCTCAAATAATAATAGCATTTACTATTGTTTTTGTGGCTTCAACAGCACAAAGTGTTTTTGGAATGGGATGGGGTATGATAGCCGCACCCTTACTTGCTCTTCTTAATCCTCAACTAATTCCATCAACAATTGTTTTTTTGGGTTTCTTTGCCGCGCTCTATCCAAGTATAAGGTATTTTAGAGATATTAATTGGTATATATACAAACCTTCAATTTTTGGCCGAATTACAGGCTCGATCTTTGCTGGTTGGATAACTGCGTATGTCGTATCGTCAGGAAAAATTGAAATTACTCTTGGAATTGTATTATTGATTTCAATTATTATTAGTATATTTACAATAAAAAAAATTAAGCAAAATCGAACAAATCACTTTATTGCAGGCACAGCATCCGGAATCCTTGGAACTGTTGTTGGTGTTGGAGGAACACCAATGGGAATTATATATCAGAATGAAAATCCAATTATGGTTAGAGCTAATAATAATGCCTTCTTTGCTATCGGTAGCTTCTTTTCCTTTATCATACTTGTATTAGCTGATGTTATGAAATTTTATCATATATTATTTGGATTTTTACTCCTTCCACCATTATTTTTTGCATCCTATGTCTCAAGATTCTTAATTAAATATTCTAATAATATCTTGAAACCATATATTCTGACTATCTGTAGTATTTCATCAATTTTACTAATTGCTCGAGGCTTTAATATTATTTAATTTATATTCTTTTCAAGATCGATAGTAGTTTCAATATTATTGGTTCTTTTATTTATGTTCAATATTGTATAATTTCCATTACTATCAACAAGGGTAATAAGAATATTTTTTCCACCATCATTTATAAACTGAATTTCTTGATCAGCTTCAATTGTTATTTTATTATTTAGGGGTATAATTGGGGTATTATTTGTTGATTCATTAGATAATCTATAGCCGATTGTTAGGAAAACTATGCAAAAACCAATGATTAATAATAATGTCATAATTAAAATAGCTAATTTTAAAATCCTAGTAGATTTTATATTTTGCTCGGTATTTTCTATTTCTTCCATGTCACAATAATATGATTAAAGTTTCAAATAATATAATATACCTTATAGCAAATAAACTTGATGTGGGCAAAAGGTTAGATCAATATATTACAATCCATACAGAATTTAGCCGCCAAAGAGTAATAAATCTTATCGAAAATGGTTATGTAAAATTAAATAATAAAATTATAAATTTAAAAAAATATAAAATAAAAGGTGAAGAAAGTATAGAAATCACTATTCCAGAGATCAGAGAATTAAATCCACTACCTGAAAATATTCCAATTGATATAGTTTATGAAGATAATGATATTATAGTAATCAATAAGCCATCTAACTTAGTTGTTCACCCAGGGGCTGGAATAGAATCTGGAACTCTTGTGAATGCTATTCTGCATCACTGTGGTGATACCCTCTCTGGAATTGGAGGATATAAAAGACCGGGGATTGTTCATAGACTTGACAAAGATACCAGTGGCCTAATGATTGTAGCGAAGAATGATATCTCACATCTGAATCTATCAAAGCAATTTTCGGAACAAGGCAGAACAGGATCATTAGAAAAAATATACTTAGCCTTTGTATGGGGAGTGCCGAAACTGAGGAAAAACAAAATTGAAACACAAATGCAGCGCAATACAAATGATAGAACAAAAATGATGGTAGAAAAAGATCCATTAAAAGGTCGAAAAGCAGTAACAGAATATGAAATTATAGAAACTTACTGTGATAAAAAAAATGATCCATTAGCATCACTCTTACGTTGTAAGTTATATACGGGAAGAACACATCAGATCCGTGTTCACCTAGATTACATAGGAAATCCCATTATTTGTGATGCCAAATACGGAAAAGGGTTCAATACTAAAATGAAGCAACTATCAAATATTAGTGATCAGAAGACCCTAACTGATTTAAAACGGCACGCACTTCATTCTGTGAGCATAACTTTTACTCATCCTACTAGCAATAACAATATGACATTTAATACTGACTTACCTCATGATTTGGTAATTTTAAGAAATATATTGTCAGCAAATGAATAAGAGTGTATTTTACTATGTTCACTAATTTATATAACCACTAAAAGGAAAAGTGAGAAAAAATGTACGGTTCAATTCCAGTAATAGCAAACGACGATAGTTTAGCTCTATATTTGAAAGAAATAAAAAAGTTTCCATTGCTCAGTAAGGAAGAAGAAGTAGATCTAGCTAACAAGCTTAATCAAGAAGGTGATGCAGACTCAGCACATAGGCTTGTGACTAGTCACCTCCGGTTAGTTGCAAAAATATCCATGGGCTACAAAGGTTATGGTCTACCCCTTAGTGACCTCATTGCTGAGGGTAACATTGGTCTAATGCAATCTGTCAAAAAATTTGATCCAGATAAGGGATTTAGATTAGCAACCTATGCAATATGGTGGATTAAAGCTGCAATACAAGAGTACGTACTTCGTTCATGGAGCCTTGTTAAAATGGGAACAACTGCGAATCAAAAAAAATTATTCTTCAACTTAAGAAAAGTAAAAAATAATATTAAAGCTATAGAAGATGGGGATTTAAAACCTGAACAAATCTCGATTATAGCTGAAAACCTCGGTGTTACAGAAACTGACGTGGTAAATATGAATAGACGTCTAGGCGGAGACTCATCCCTTAATACTCATATATCCAATGAATCAGATGGTGAATGGCAAGATTTTCTTGTCGACGATAAACAAGATCAAGAAACAGCACTTGTAATAAATGATGAAATGGATAAGAGAAAGAAGCTACTTTACCAATCTCTTGATTGCCTAAACGATAGAGAAAAATCAATATTCATATCTAGAAGAATCGATGAAGACCCAAAAACTCTAGAAGAATTAAGCCAAGAATTTGGAATTAGCAGAGAGAGAGTCAGACAAATTGAAAATAAATCTTTTGATAAAATAAGAGGTTTTATAAATAGAGCAAATTAATTTATATTAATTTTCTTTTCCAGAGTAAAAAACCAGTCACTAGAAACATATAAATAGCACATACTATTACTTGGTCTTGGATGTTTACATCTATATCAATGAGGTAACCCATAATACCGGGTGCAATAGCAGTAGAAGCGACAACAAAAGATAGTACCAGTGCCTTTATCTCTCCAAGATACTTCGTGCCATATAATTCAGCCCATAGCGATCCTGCAATTGAAGTTGCAAATCCAGTTGTCGTACCAGCTCCAATCATAAATAGGAGCATAGCAAACTCAGTTTTTCCAATAGCCAAAACTACACAACCAATTGAAAAAGGTATCAAAAAAAATGACGTTAAATCTTTAGCACTCCATTTATCTACGGCCCAGCCAGACAGCATAACGAATATTATGAGAAAAAGCGAAAATATTGGCATCGTCAGAGCATAAATCTCTGTTGACCACCCCTTGATTTCAATAAGATGATAGGAGTGAAAAAAGATGCCAGTGCAGACAAACGGGGGTGCAAGAACGGCTGCGAGGATAAGATAAAAAAATTTATTCTTCATTACTTCTAATCTACGGTAATTAATTTGACTCTCATTTTCAGGATTAGATTTCTGATCTAAATCTGGCTCATAAATTTCCCTCTCTTTTAATAGATGAAATACATATGGTGCAATCACAAATAATATGATTAAGCCTGTATATATCCACGCATTTCTCCATCCAAAGGTTGCAATCAGAATAATCCCTGTTATGGGCATGACCATTTCTCCAAAAGCTCTGCCAAGGACTGTTACTGCAATAGCTTTACCTCGCATTGAAGTAAATGTTTTTGCTATAAAAGTTGAAGAGGTATGTGTTGACATACCCTGACCAGTTATTCGTAAAAGATAAAAAACTATTAATAGAAAGACTGCGGAGTTTATGAAGGAAAAGGCAATCGATGATAGGCCCAACAAAATCAATACAAAAAAAGATAGATAACGTACATTAAGATAGTCCACCATTTTACCAGTATACAACATAGTAAGTGCACTAAGAAGGGTCGCGACCGTGTACAAACCACCATAACCGCCATGTGATAGACCTAACTCATTCCTTATACTACCAGCATATAAAGCAAAGTAAAAAGTTTGCCCTATACTAGCAGCAAATGTTAGCAAAAAACCAGCTTGTAAGTAGCTGTGATTTCTTTTAAAGAATTCATACATAATTATTATTTTTTCCTGACTCTCTCTTTAAAAAATGGAACCATTGATGACCACACTCCATCGCCTAAGAACCTATGAAAAATTGCCGCTGAAACATGGATTGCAACTAGCCAATACATTAATATTATTGATGACTCATGTATTGTTATCATCGTATCAATAATAAAACCATCTTTTAATCCAATCCAATATATGAAACCTATTACAATTCCAGTTACCGGAATTGTAGCAAGGGTTGCATACATAGAGTAATGAACTGTTTTAGCAGCAATTTTTTGAGCTATATTTGTATCTTCGGGTAAAGAGGTTTTTTGTGTTTTCTTCATATAATAGAACCTACATAAAAGTAAGATGAGGAAAAATGAAGCAAAAAGTATTTCGAACTTTAATAATGAAATATCTTCCAACTGATTAAGATCTTCAACTTGTTTATATAAACCGTATGCAAATAGAAAGACAAAGCCCCAATGAAATATTCTAGCAATTAGGCTATATTTTGGTTTCTCTGTGCTTTTATAAATATTGATCTTTAATATCCTTTAATTCTCAATTTTTTTTGATTTTCTTATTGTATTATTTCGTTTTTCGCAAAGTTCATACCATTTTAATAAATCAGCAGAATAGAAATCATTAGAAACCGCGTCTTTGAAATTAGTTAAAATTTCTAATTTATCATGCTGACCAACATCATAGCAATTTTTATCACCTTGTAAGAATGTTATACCCAAGGGTGTTGGCTTGAATTGATTTTCGTCAGAAAACCAGCTCTTGATTGGTCTCATCTTGGGGCTCCCATCCTTTTTCTTACAAATCCTTCCAGTCTTTTTCATATACTTCATTGGAGGATTTTTTCCTATAAGCAATAATTCTTGATCGTTAATTTCTTTTAGCAAAGTTTCTTTTGGAGACAGTGACGCTTTATTCGAAGGTACTTTAGTTTTTACTCTTGGTCCCAGTAATTTCTCTAATAACATAAAAATACCATAAAAAAATATAAAATCTACATATACTACTTATAGATTTAATGTCAACTTTTTATACTTTATTTGAAACTTTTTTTGTACCTTTTTTACATAACTTTTATATATGCCTTATATAAACCGCTATAAATTATAGATTTAGAAAATATTTTCTAAGAATATAATATCTTCTCTTTTGGGGCTTGTAGAAATTATCTTAATAGGAATTCCAATAAATTCTTCGATTTTCTTTATATATTGTAATGCATTATAGGGTAGATCGTTAATATCATTTACACCAGATGTATCAGCAAGCCAGCCATTATGTTCTTCATATATTGGCTTTACTTTACTTTGCATATTTTCTGAAAACGGGAAATAATCTATTTGTTGACCATCGATTTCATATCCGATACAGATCATTATCTTATCGAAAGTATCTAAAACATCAAGTTTTGTAAGAGCTATCATATCGATCCCAGATATTTGAATAGTCTGCCTAACCAAAACTGCATCAAACCATCCACACCTTCTCTCTCTTCCAGTTACTGTACCAAATTCTTTCCCAATATCTCCTAATTTCTCGCCTATCTCGTCGAAAAGTTCAGTTGGGAATGGTCCACTTCCAACTCTAGTAGTATATGCCTTGGTTATTCCTATAATATTATCCAAATATTTTGGGCCAACTCCTGTGCCTATTGCTGCCTGCGCAGGTAAGGTATTAGAAGATGTCACAAATGGATATGTACCAAAATCAATATCTAATAAAAGACCTTGAGCCCCTTCAAATAGCACTTTCTTATCCTTTAATCTCATTTCATTTAAAAGACGCCAAGTGTTATCCATAAAAGGAAGGATTTGCGATTGTATATCTTTTAAGTAATCAACAATACTATCTGCACAAATCTCGGTAAGCCCGAAAGCTTTTCGTAATATATTATGATGATCTAGTATTCTTGAAATTTTTTCAGGTATTTTATTAATATCTTCTAAGTCGATTAACTTTATTGATCTCCTAGCAACTTTATCTTCATATGCTGGCCCAATTCCTCTTCCTGTTGTTCCAATTTTACTTTTCCCAGCCTGTTTTTCCCTCGCTAAATCCAAGTCTTTATGAAGAGGTAATATAAGAGTAACATTTTCTGCAATCCTAAGATTTTCAGATGTAACGGCAATATTTAATTTCGATAAGTAATTAATTTCGGAGATTAAAGCCTGAGGATCAAGTACAACACCGTTTCCGATAATAGTAAGCTTATTCTTTCTTACTATACCTGATGGTAATAATGATAGTTTTATTGTTTGTCCATCAACAACTAGCGTATGTCCAGCATTATGACCACCTTGAAAACGGACTATAACGTCTGCATCTTGTGATAAAGAATCAACAATTTTACCTTTGCCTTCATCACCCCACTGAGTACCAACAATAACTACACTTGTCATAATATTATATTAAAAATTTAATCTCTTTACTTGAACAATATCATCTATATCACAAAGCTTTTCTAAAACTTTATCGTTAATTGGAGTATCAACTTCAATCAATTCAATAACGTTACCACCGATCCTGTCTCTACCTAAATTAAAATTTGCAATATTAACACCTTGTGAACCAAGACAATCTCCAATTTTACCAACTAAACCAGGTTTATCATTATTGGTAATATAAATCATATGACTACCAAACTTTGCCTCCATATCTATATCTTTAATTTGTATGATTCTTGCTGATCTATCTGAGAAAACAGTTCCAGCTAATGATCTCTTTTGCCTTTCGGTGTCAACAACAACCTTGATATACGAACCATAAACGCCATGGCTATCTGTTTTGAGTTGCTCAATTTTAATGCCCCTCTCCTTGGCGATAACGAGTGAATTCACCATATTGATATCTTCAAGTAGAGGTTTTAACAAACTAGAGATAATAGTGGAGGTAAGCGTGTCAATATTCATATCTGCAATATCACCAGCATATTCTATCTTAACACTCTGAATTGCAGACTCAGTAATCTGACCTGCGAAAGACCCAAGATTCTTTGCTAAAAGTAGATAAGGTTCCATTGAAGATGCATCTTCAGCCGAAACTGAAGGAAAATTAATAGCATTTGTAATTGCTCCGGATAGGAGGAAATCACTCATCTGCTCTGCTATTTGGATCGCAACTTTTTCTTGAGCTTCAAGAGTTGAGGCACCTAGATGAGGGGTACATATGACATTATCAATATCAAAAAGAGGATTATTTTTTGCCGGTTCTTCTGTAAAGACATCTATCGCCGCTCCCGCTACTTTATTTTCATTAATAGCTTTTAAAAGAGCTTCTTCATCAATTAATCCTCCCCTTGCACAATTAATAATCCTTACAGTTGGCTTCATCAATTTTATGGCTTCAAAGTTTATGATATTTTTCGTTTTATCAGTGAGAGGGGTATGTACTGTAATAAAATCAGATCTTTTAAATATCTCCTCAAGTTCAACCTTCTCAATTCCTAAGGTATCTGCGCGAGACTCAGTCAAGTATGGATCAAACCCTATCACTTTCATTTTCAGCCCTTTAGCCCTATCTATGACGATAGAGCCAATATTACCGCAGCCAATAACACCTAGAGTCTTATTTGTAATTTCGACTCCCATAAATTTTGATTTTTCCCATAAACTTGATTTTGTTGAGAGATCTGCCTGAGGTATTTGCCTAGCAAGAGCCATCATGAGTGTTATGGCATGTTCAGCAGTTGTCACGGAATTTCCAAATGGTGTATTCATGACAATAATTCCGTTTGAAGTCGCCGCTTGGATATCGACGTTATCTACCCCAATCCCAGCTCTACCTATCACCTTTAATTTGCTTGCATTCTTTAGAACATTTTCAGTCACTTTTGTTGCTGACCTTATTGCAAGACCATCATAATCTTCTATTATTTGAGCTAGTTTTTCTTTGTCTTTACCAACATCTGGCTGGTAATCGACCTCAATACCTTTATCCTTGAAAATCTTTACAGATTCTTCGCTTAGTTTATCTGATACTAATACCTTTATCGACATAATTAAATTATCCTTTATAAATTTATTGATCTTCTAATATTGAAAAATATGCCCATTCAATCCATGATAATAAGATTTTAATATCTTCAGAATCTATAGTAGCACCTGTCCATATCCTTAAACCAGGGGGTGCGTCTCTGTATGAACCAAGATCATATCCGACACCTTCCTCTTCTAACTTCTTTTGAATTAATTTTGATAAATGAGAAATATCAATATCATGAGTAATTTGGTCACTTAATGACAATTGAAGGCATACCGAAGTATTTGATAATGTATCTTTATCTTTAGCTAAGAAAGATACCCACTCATTTTCATTAACCCATTCCTTTATTATCTCAAGGTTATTATCAGCAATACTTATTAACTTGTTTAGTCCACCTATGTCTCTTGCCCATTTCAGTGCGTCCACATAATCAGAGACACACAATAATGAAGGTGTATTAATAGTTGAACCTGTAAAGATAGACTCATCAACTTGCCCTGCTTTCTTTATCCTAAATATTTTTGGTAATGGCCATGGAGGACTATAAGTATTAAGTCTCTCAATAGCCCTTGGTGATAGAATTATTATGCCATGCTGTGCTTCACCTCCAAGAACTTTTTGCCATGAAAATGTTGTAATATCTAATTTCTTCCAATCAACTCTCTGTGCAAAAAGACCAGATGTCGCATCACACAATGTTAGACCTTTTCTATGGTCACTAATCCAATCTAGATTTGGAACCTTAACGCCTGATGTTGTTCCGTTGAGTGTAAATACTATGTCTCTATCCATATTTACAGACAATAAATCCGGTAGGCTTCCATAATCTGCTTCTAATTTATTAATATCCGTTAATTTTAATTGGCTAATAATATCTGTAACCCACCCCTTACCGAACGACTCCCAAGCAAGTATATCTATCCCAACATGACCCAATACATTCCACATAGCGAGCTCAAATGCTCCTGTGTCAGAGGCTGGAACAATCGCAACTTTATAGTCGGCTGGTACTTCAAGTATTTCTGAAGTTAAATTTATAGAGAGTTCTATTAATTCTTTTGGTTTCTTAGCTCTATGTGATCTACCTAGCGCGGATATATCTAGGTTAGTTATTGACCAATTTGGATGTTTAGCACAAGGGCCAGATGAAAATAGCGGTCTATTTGTTTTCTTATTTGGTTTTTTAATCATATTCTACCCTTCCAGATAGCAGACTCTCGTTGGGGAGAGCTGTCCCACTTATTTAAATACTTCAAAAAAAAGAATAGATCAATTATAAAATTAATTAATTTGACTTGATCACTTTTTGAGCATAATCAATACATATATATAGTTGATTATTGATCATAAATGAAAAATTCTTTTCTGATAAACTGGTTTTATTTATCGTTACTTGTAATATTTTGGGGGTCCACATTTGCCCTCACAAAATACGCATTAGTTGACTATAGCCCGCTATGGATTGTTGCAATAAGATTGGTAATTGGGTTTATTATTATTTATTCAATACTTTTAATTAAAGGTGAAAGACTGCCAAGGGGTTATGAAAATTGGTTATGGCTCTTTCTGGTTGGCATGACGGCTTTTGTGCCTTTCTATCTCATTTGTTGGGGGACAATATATCTTGATACTAGCATGGGAGGTATCTTGTTTGGCATTGGTCCTTTATTTACCTTAATAGCAGCTCACTTCCTTGTGAAAGATGAAAAACTAAATTTTATTAAATTTTTTGGAATAATTTTTGGGTTCATTGGACTGTACACTCTTTTATCACAAGATATTGCTAATATAGACGAGTCGCTTTTAAATAACATATTACCTCAAATTGCAATATTACTTGCTGCAATTGGATATTCAGTTCAAAATATAGCAGTAAATATAATGCCTAATATTTCACTTATGCAAAAAACATCTGGAAGTTTTTTAATAGGTTCAAGTATCGCGATAATAATTGCTATATTTGCTGAAGGCCCTCCGTCAATAACTCTCTTAGATATATCATTTATATCGGTCCTAATAATGGGAATATTCTCAACAGCTATGGCAAGTATTGTGATGTTTAATCTCACAAAAAAAGCTGGGCCGACTTTTGTATCTCTGACACATTATGTATTACCAATATATGTTGTAGTAATTGGAACTTTGTTCTTGAGAGAAACTTTAGATTTTACTCAAATCCTAGGGATGGTTATAATAATTTTTGGGATTATTATAACTAGATTTGGATCAAAAAAACCAAAAATTATTAACTGAATTTACTTTCAATTATTTGAATGACCTCATTTATGGTTTTTGTGAGGTAGAGCTCATCTCTTGACTCCCCCATAACTCTTATAAGCGGTTCCGTACCTGACAAACGAACTAATATCCGACCCTCACTTCCTATTTTTTTCTGCGCCACCTTATTGATTTCCTGTATCTCTGATATGTCAATATCCTGTTTTTTATCATACCTGAAATTCCTCAGTATTTGAGGTATTACCTTCATTCTTTCTGATAATTCACTTATAGGTTTTTCATATTTTTTCATGATTGCTAATATCTGTATTGCAGCTAAAAGCCCATCACCAGTAGTCGCATAATCTCTAATAATGATGTGACCCGATTGCTCCCCACCAATATTGTATCCATGCTCTTTCATAAATTCCACGACATATCTATCACCAACATCAGTTCGGTGGAGATTTATATTTCTATTCACCAAATACTCCTCAAGTCCATGATTTGACATAGAAGTTGCAACTACACCATCGTTTAATAAGAGTCCCCGCTCTTGCCACTCACTTGCGATTATGGCAAGCAGTGCATCCCCATTTATGATATTACCTAATTCATCGATAATGATAATTCTATCTGCATCACCATCTAGAGCGATCCCTATATCTGCCTTTTCTAATTTAACTCTCTGGATTATATTATTTAGAGAAGTTGAACCATATTCATGATTAATATTGAGCCCATTTGGTTGATTACCTATGGATATCACTTCTGCACCTAGTTCCCAAAGCGTCTGAGGAGAAACCCTGTAACCTGCGCCATGGGCGCTATCAATTACAACCTTCAATCCTTCAAAACTTATCTTCCTATCTATTGTTCCCTTTATATACTCAATATATCTAGCCTGAGCATCCTCAACTCGTTTTGCTTTACCTATTTTTTGTCTATCAATATTCAGGTTATCTAGGTTTTGGATTATATTTTCTATATCAATCTCTTCAGCGTCTGTTAACTTATAGCCGTCGTTACCAAAAATTTTAATGCCATTATATTCATACGTATTATGTGAAGCAGAAATCATTACTCCAAGATCTGCTCGAAGTGACTTGGTGAGAAGCGAGACTGCGGGCGTTGGCATCGGGCCTAGTAAAAAAACATCCATACCTACTGAAGTAAAGCCTGAAGTCATTGCTGACTCTAACATATATCCTGAAAGTCTTGTGTCTTTTGCAATTACTACTCTTTTTTTATGACTACCATTTGAAAGAAACAAACCAGCTGCCATTCCAATTTTAAGTGCTATATCAGAGGTCATAGGATAAGTATTAGCAATACCTCTAACACCATCTGTTCCAAAATATTTTTTTACCATTCTACGTAATACACATTATGAACTACAATCAGGTACTAATGATCTGTTTTATATATGGTACCCTAAGATTGGGTTTGGGGTTTCATCTTCTGAGACTTCTTTGTACCGGATGTATCTTTCGTGTCCTTATCATTCTTTGTTGGAATTTTTGATGCATCACTCGGAGGCTCCTCTTCTGAGTCAATTCTACTTGGAGTAATGCCCTTTAGTAGGTTATCAATTTCGTGACCACTTAATGTTTCATAATCAAGAAGACCCTCGGCTATTATAATTAGTTCTTTTTTGAATTTTAGTACTAAATCTGTAGCTACTTTATGACCCTCTTCAACTAGCCTATGAATTTCAGAATCAACCACTTTTTGAGTCTCTTCAGATAGATTTTGTGTTTTTGCTACCGAATATCCGAGAAAGACTTCATCTTCGTTATTGCCGTACGACAATGGTCCTAGAATATCACTCATACCGAATTGAGTTACCATTGCTCTCGCCATATTCGTAGCCATTTTGATATCAGATTGAGCCCCAGAGGTAACCTTGTCCTCACCAAATATTAGTTCTTCAGCAGCCCTACCCCCCATTGCAACTGCAAGGTCTGCTTTTAGCTTTTCTCTTGTCAATGAAAGTTGGTCCCTTTCAGGCAACCTCATAACCATTCCAAGTGCTCGCCCACGTGGAATAATTGTCGCCTTGTGAATTGGGTCGGACGCTTCTTGCTTAACAGCTATCAGCGCATGTCCTGCTTCGTGATATGCGGTCAACTTTTTTTCGTCATCTGACATTACCAAAGTTCTTCGCTCTGATCCCATCATAACTTTATCTTTTGCATCCTCAAATTCACCTTGAGTTATAACTCTTTTACCTCTCCTTGCAGCTAATAATGCAGCTTCATTCACTAAATTTGCAAGATCAGCTCCTGAAAACCCTGGTGTTCCCCTTGCAATAACTTTTAAATCAATTTCTTCTGATAACTTTACTTTTTTAACATGAACTTTAAGTATTTTTTCTCGTCCAATTAAATCAGGATTTGGAACAACGACTTGCCTATCAAACCTGCCAGGTCTCAAGAGAGCTGGGTCTAAAACGTCAGGTCTATTTGTTGCGGCAATTAAAATAATACCTTCATTTTCTTCAAAGCCGTCCATCTCTACAAGTAGTTGATTTAGTGTTTGTTCTCTTTCATCATTTCCGCCACCTAGTCCAGCACCTCTATGCCTTCCTACAGCATCAATCTCGTCTATGAATATGATGCAGGGAGCACTTTTTTTTGCTTGTTCAAACATGTCTCTTACTCGACTTGCACCAACACCTACGAACATTTCAACAAAATCAGATCCAGATATTGTGAAAAATGGAACTCCAGCCTCACCTGCAATAGCTCTTGCTAGAAGTGTTTTCCCAGTACCTGGAGGACCTATTAATAACGCACCTTTTGGTATCTTTCCACCAAGGTATTGAAATTTTTTGGGGTCTTTTAAAAACTCCACTATCTCTTCAAGATCTTCCTTAGCTTCGTCAATTCCTGCTACATCACTAAATGTTACTTTACCTTTTTTTTCATTTAATAATTTTGCTTTTGATTTACCGAAGCCCATTGCACCTTTTCCACCTCCCTGCATTTGCCTTAGGAAGAATACCCAAACGGCAATAAGTAGAAGCATTGGGAACCATGATATGAAAATAGAAAATAACGCGCTTTGTTTTATCGGTTTGACATTTATTATGACTCCTTGGTCATTTAATCTTTCGATGAATTGGGGATCATCGGGCGAAAAAGAGTGAAAACGCGAACCATCGTTAAACGTTCCAGTTATTTCATCTCCGGAGATCACAACATCCCTAACATTTCCTCCAGAAACCTCAGAAATCAGTGTCGTATAACTTATTTCGTTGACTCCTCTACTCTCACTAGATGTCTGAAAAACATTATAAAGAGCCATCATAAGCAAACCAATAACTAACCAAATAACAATATTCTTAAAACCACCCAATTCTCGACTCCTTATTTATATATTACGCATTTATTTGTTTATTCCTCGAGAGACTTAAATTTTACAATTAAATCACTACTACTATATATATTGTGTATATTCGGAAGTAATACAAGTTTATCTTTTATAAATCCACCAGGCAGTGCATTAATTATGTATTTTGGTAAATTCTCCAAATATGTGTCTTGACAGTAATTTTTTAGGTAATTTGATGCACCGAGATTTTTGATTATCAATGCGTCAGTAGCTGACGATTTTAATAAAATATTAAACCTGTTGTCCCACGTGATTTCATCACCTGATTTTATATACATAGATTTAAAATCTCTTATTTCTCGTGCAACAACATACCTATCGCTTAATACTTTTATTATGCAGCCATTTATCGTTTTTGATTTGTAAGTTCTGGAAATATCATTATAGACCTTTTCAAGTGAACTCAGTGAAACCCTTTTTCCACCGGAAACTATCCTTAAACATCGCTGTAATATCCTTATAATAAAATCCTCGTGAATATTGTCAATTTGTGGTCTTTTTATAGTTAAATAACCGAGATTATTTATCTCGACTAAATTAAAAAATAATTTATTTACATTATTTTTTATTGCCTCTTGAGACCTTGTCAGTCTACTTATACTTTTATAGATACTCTCGTGGGATATGTTCAAATTTTCAAGGTAGTGTAAATTTTTTCTAATTTTAATTCTTTCAAATCTCGGATCATCATTATAAGGATCATCAATCCATCCTTTATTACTATATTCAAGTATTTTAGTTGTCATACTTCGTTTTATTCCAAGTAATGGCCTATGTAATGTAATTTGATCTATAACTCTATCCTTTTGAATAGATCTCAAACCATCTAAACCACTTCCTTTTGATAAACGCATAATAAATGTTTCGACCTGATCATCCAATGTGTGGCCTGTCAATAATACATCAATCTCATATTTCTTCAGATAATTTAACATTAATTTATACCTCGCTTCCCTTGCTTGCTCTTGAATAGAGGTTTTTATTTCCTTGTGACTCCAAGTAATTATTTTGTGCTTAAATCCATAAGATTTAGCAATTTTAGATACCTGCAAACACTCATTATCTGATTCTTTTCGTAATTTATGATTTATAGTTAAAACGTGCACTTCAATATTTAATATCTCAATTAATATCCACTTGCTTATAAGAAGCATGAGCGCATTGCTATCGCGACCACCCGAAACGGCCAGCGCAATTTTTTTTTTATTAATTAGAGGTGAAAAAATATTTGATATCTGATCATCAGTTATTGGAAAAGATTTTTTATTTTGCATTATAGTTATCAAATTAGAGGGTATTAGATAGGAATACCCTAACCACCTATTATTTAATAGGTGGAAATGATATAATATATATTACAAAAGATCTAGTTGATATTTTTCTTAATCAGTTACTACGAGAGAAGCAGCTCTTCTATTTTGCGACCAACATGCCTCAGATGAGCAAGCTGCAACTGGCCTTTCTTTACCATATGATATTGTGTCAATTCTATCGCCTTGGACTCCCAAACTTTCTAGATACGATAGAGCAACTTGAGCTCTTTTAGCACTGAGTGCTAAATTATATTCCCGAGTTCCTCTCTCATCTGCATGTCCTTCAACAATAATCTGGATATCTGGATATAATTCTAACCAAGCTGCTTGTCTTTCTAAAATAGATTTTGCATCATCATCTAAACTTGTTGAATTTGTAGCAAAAAATACTCTATCCCCTACATTAACAGTAAAATCTTGTGATGATCCCGGTATTGTATTTGAAATAATGTCAGCTTCATTATCTGTGCCTCCTCCGAATAAGAATTGCTCAACTTTTTGTCGAGAAGAGCCACATCCAGTAAGGATAAAAATTAATAAAAAAGTTATAGAAAAATTTAGTACTTTTTTATATACCATGGTTAATTTTCCTTTTTTAAATAGAAATAATACTTAAGTTATCACATAAATATTAACAAAATATGTAATGTTTTTTTACTTTTAAATAAACTAGTCAATGCAATAAAGCTGACCAAGAGGGATCTGAAGCAAATCCCGGTGTATCAATAAGCCTTTCATTATACCCTGTTACATCTACTGAATATATCATCGCTCCGCCTTTTTCTCCTGGCGACTCCCTGAAAAACATCAAAACTCTTCCATTAGGCGCCCAAGTGGGCCCCTCATTATGAAATCCGTCGGTTATAATTCTCTCGCCGCTTCCATCTGCAAACATAACCCCTATCATAAATCTACCCTTAGAAATTTTTGTAAATGCAATATAATCACCCCGTGGTGACCAAACAGGTGTTGAGTAACTTCCCTTTCCATAACTAATTCTTCTCACATTTTGCCCATTTGAGTCCATCACATACAGTTGCTGTGTGCCGGATTTATCTGACTCAAAAACTAAATTCTTTCCATCGGGTGAATAACTTGGTGCAGTGTTAATATCTGGGGTATTCGTTAACCTCCTTTTCTTAAAGTCACTTAAATCCATTTCATATATATTTGATCCAACACCTTCTTGCAAACTCATAATAATTTTCATGCCATCAGGTGAAAAACGTGGAGCAAAAGTCATTCCAGGAAATGCCCCTACTACATAAGTCTGGTCCGAGTCAACATTGTAGATATATACCTGTGGCTGCCCATTTCTATATGATAAATAAACTAGATCTTCTGAGTTTGGACTAAACCTTGGTGTTAAAACTAAGTCTTTTCCTGTTGTTAATAACCTAGGCCTATATCCATCTTGATCCATTATTGCAAGTCTCTTAATTCTATTTATTTTTGAACCACTTTCTGCAATAAAGGCAACTTTAGTATCAAAGTAACCACTTTCACCTGTTAATCTTGCATAAACAGCATCAGCAACAACATGTGACACACTCCTCCATTTACTATTTGATGTTGAAAGTTCTTGTTCAATAAGCGCTTTCTCCGCAACTACATCCCATAACTTATAATGTATTTTAAACATATCATTTTCTTTTTGATAAATCTGTGCGGTAAGTAATGATTCAGTGTTAA
>CENP01000078.1_pt1 | contig 67107 bp, 58 predicted proteins | sample 361281 | NCBI WGS metagenome assembly CENP01 (sample SAMEA2591122, study PRJEB7988) | marine metagenome | biome: marine biome (ENVO:00000447); feature: deep chlorophyll maximum layer (ENVO:xxxxxxxx); material: saline water (ENVO:00002010), including plankton (ENVO:xxxxxxxx) | depth 70 m
ATTAGAATAGAACATTCGGATGAAAATCTATCGGCTAAGGGTGGATATGTGTTGGAAGAAGCGTATGGAGAGAGGGATGTTACAATAATAGCAACTGGATCTGAGGTGGAAATAGCGTTGGAAGCGAAAAAATCTTTAGCTGAGATTGGCGTCTCTGCTGCCGTTGTCTCTATGCCATCATGGCATCTTTTCGACAAACAAGATGCTGCTTACAAGGAGAATGTTTTGGGTGCAGGTCTTAGAGTAGGAATTGAAGCTGCAGTTGAAATGGGGTGGCAAAAATATATTGGTGAGAATGGTGAGTTTATAGGAATGACTTCGTTTGGTGCATCAGGACCGGCCTCAGCGCTTTATAAACACTTTGGTATAACGTCGGAAAATATTGTTAAGAGAGTAAAGAGAAGGTTGAAGATATAGGACACAATGTATTGCGATCGATTGGAGAATAATAGATGAATATTAGTAAGTTAGAAATTACCGCTCAGGCTATGGTTGCAGATAATAAAGGCTTATTAGCGGCCGATGAAAGTACTGGAACTATTGGTAAGCGATTTGATACAATAAACGTTACATCTTCTGAGAATAATCGTCGAGATTATCGAGAGTTATTGTTTAAAGCTAAGGACATTGAGAAATTTATTAGTGGTGTAATTTTATACGATGAGACTATTCGTCAATCAACATCTGATGGAATATCTTTGGTTGACCTTATGTTACAAAAAAACATTATTCCCGGTATAAAAGTGGATGCTGGAGCTAAACCATTAGCTGGTTCAGAGAAAGAAACAATTACTGAAGGTTTAGACGGATTGGTGGCCCGTGTTGAAGAATATGTTGGATTAGGCGCTCAGTTCGCAAAATGGCGAGCTGTTATTAAAATTGGCAGTGATATGCCATCAGGCTATGCAATTCATACTAACGCACACGCCTTAGCTAGATATGCAAAAATTTGTCAAGAAGGTGGGCTGGTTCCAATAGTTGAACCCGAAGTTTTAATGGACGGCGATCATGACATCGAAATTTGTCAACATGTAACCGAGGAAACATTAAACGCAGTATTTGGGGAAATATATGCTCAAGGTGTCGAGCTTGAAGGTATGATACTAAAACCAAATATGGTTATTCCAGGATCTGATTGTGCGGACCCAATTGATACCCTTGAAATTGCCGAGCGGACAGTCGCTACATTGAAAAGATGTGTCCCTGCTTCTGTCCCTGGCATAATGTTTTTGTCTGGTGGACAGAGTGAAGCAGATGCCACATTAAATTTAAACACGATGAATGCACAAAATAGAAATCTGCCGTGGAAATTAAGTTATTCATATGGAAGGGCGCTCCAAGCTAGTGCATTACAGGCTTGGAAAGGTAACAAAGATAATGTTGCCTCTGCACAAAATGCACTTACACTTCGGGCTAAACTAAATAGCGAAGCTTGTATGGGTAATTATTTAGGGGAATAAAGTATATTTATTTAAAAAGAAGAATATGAGTAAGATTAAAATATCGCCATCAATACTATCAGCAGATTTCGCTAGACTTGGTGAGGAAGTCATTGCTGTTGATAATGCCGGCGCTGATTATATACATATTGATGTGATGGATGGGCATTTCGTTCCTAATTTAACTTTTGGTCCACCAGTCATTAAAGCCATTCGGCCTTATAGCCAAAAACCGTTTGACGTTCATTTGATGATCAGCCCCGCTGCACAATATTTAGCTGATTATGCGGAAGCGGGAGCAGATATTATTACCGTGCATGCGGAAGCTGACATACATTTGCATCGAAGTATTCAGGTTATTCGTTCTCTGGGTAAGCGGGTTGGAGTATCACTTAATCCCTCCACTCATGAGAGCGTTTTAGAACATGTTATCGATGATATTGATTTAATTCTTATGATGTCGGTTAATCCAGGGTTTGGAGGTCAATCTTTTATTGGTTCACAGATTACTAAAATTGTTAAAATTAGAGAGATGATTGGTAATCGAGAAATAGAGCTTATGGTTGACGGTGGGATCAAACCAAATAACATTTTAGCTGCCGTAAAAGCTGGAGCAAATGCTTTTGTAGCTGGGAGTGCTATATTCACTGGCGGTAATTATGCTGAAAATATTAATAAACTGCGATTGGCTGCAGATAAATTTGAATAAAAATCTTAGTTGTTTTGATAAGTTTTTTAAGGACTAGATAATGAATAACTCGGGCCCAACTTTATTAGAAACTCCACGCAGAAGTATGAGCTTATTTATAACAAATTTTAAAATGGGATTAAAAAAAATTATTTTTGATTTTTTGGCTCATTTTGTTTGGGAAAAACGGTGGTTTTTTATTGCATTAACCATAGGTGTTTTAATGTTAACTTTGCTTCAGCCTTCCGGACTAAGTAGAGAGGGGCTCATCGTTTTGTCAATGTCTGTTGTCGCTACAATTCTATTTATTACCGAACCTATACCCTTACCAGCCGTCGCTTTACTAATAATACTCGGTCAAATTTTTTTGTTGGGTACATCCTCGTCAGACGTTGCAAAAACACTTTGGAACGACTCTGTCTTGTTCATTATGGGCTCTTTAATGCTCGCTGTGGCAGTTGTTAAGCAGAATTTGGATAAAAGAATAGCTTGGATCATAGTTCGGATTACTGGAACAAAAACGTCGAGAGTTTGTTTTGGCATTTCAGTTGTTTCAGGTTTATTGGCTTCATTCGTTGGCGAACATACGGTTGCTGCGATGATGTTACCTGTTGGAATAACTCTGGTAACTTTAACTTCTGATGATCCAAAGAAAGTCCGGAATTTAGCTGCTGTTCTTCTTTTCTCAATCGCGTATGGCTGCTCAGTTGCAGGTATTGGAACACCATCCGGTGGAGCTAGAAATGCGATAATGATTGGTTATTGGAGAGAGTTTTTTTATGATCCGACTAATCCTGAAACGCAACGTTTTATTATTGATTATGTTCGTTGGATGGTTTTTGCATATCCGATGTTTCTTATTCAGTTACCCTTTGTCACGTTGATTTTATTTTTAACGTTTAGGCCTGAGTATCGTGATCTCTCCCGTGCTGTTGTAAAACTTCGAGCACAAGTTGAGAAAGAAGGTCCAATGCGATCAGGTGATTGGGTTGCAATAGGACTATTTTTTCTTGTTCTTTGTGGCTGGATATTAATATCTGATAGGGTCGGTATGGGAACCATCGCAATATGTGGTGCAACATGCTTTTTGATTGCCGGTCTCGTTCGGTGGGAAGATATTAATTCAGGTGTTAATTGGGGAGTTATATTACTATACGGGGCCGCTATTTCTTTAGGTATTGAAATGAAAGATACCGGAGCTGCTGCTTGGGTGGCTAGTAACTTTTTAAATATGCTGGCTCCAATAGGTGCTAATGAGGGTTTTGGTTTGTGGGCTGCCGTATCAGTTCTCACTACGGGAGTTACCAACATGATGTCAAATGGCGCCGCTGTCGCTGTTCTTGGCCCAGTAGTTCTCAAAATGGCCGCAGTAGCTAATGAGAGCCCGATAGTAATTGGATTTATCACAGCGATTTCATCCGCATTTGCTTATCTCACAGTGGTTGGCACTCCGGCATGCACAATTGTTTATGCCTCAGGCTACCTAAAAACAGTTGATTTTCTTGTTGTAGGTTGGAAGATGGCACTGGTTTCAACATGTATTATGCTTGGCGCAGCCTATCTATATTGGCCTTTTCTAGGAATTTAAGTTTAAACTAAAGAAATCACTGGACAAATTTAGACTTAAAACTAACAATTCTAACAGTATATTAATAAATTGGAAAATTTATGGTTGATAAAGATATTGACTTGAACAAAATATTTGAAACCCGCAAGGATAGGTATCGTGTATTGGTATGTATAGATGGTACGAAAGAGTCTTATAGAGGTCTATCTTACGCAGCCGATGCGGCAGCTTCCAACCCTAAATCTGATATTGTTTTATTATATGTTCGTCCAATTGATCAAGGGCTGCGTTCCGGTGGGCTTCAAGTTCGGGTAGCGCGCGAGAATATGCTTAGTTGGGGGCTTGAGTTGCCAGGAATTAAATATCTCAAGCAGGGACTAGAGCAGTTAATCGCTGGTGAAGCACTGTCAGCAGATTGGAAAGAAAAAATTACTCATACAGACGTTGAGGGGGATCCTCTTGGCGATAATAAAATTGAATATACGAATCAAGTTGGGCAAACTATTGTTCTCAAATTAAAAACAGCGTCGACCATTGCTTCTGGTATTTTGGATCAATATCAACTCGGTCCTTATGATTTAATCATATTAGGAGATGAGGGTTCTTGGGGTGGTTGGGCCAAGTCTTTTTGGGATCCTGCCGTTGCCGAGAAGGTTTCTATGCACGCTCCATGTTCGGTTCTAGTGGCTCGATCATTAAAGAGAGGGAATGGGCATTTATTATGTACAGACGGCTCTGAGCGCGCGATGGCTATGATTAAACGATCTGCTATAGTCTCAAAACGCATTGGTTCTAGTTTGTCGGTACTCTCTGTGGCTCGGGATACAGAGGGAGAGGAAGATGCATGGACATTTGTTAATCAAGCAGTTGACGAGCTAAGATCGCATGGTTTAGATGTTACTAACTCTTTTGTGCGAGTGGGAAACCCGTTTGAAGAAATAATTGACGCTGGTGAGAAATACTCATGCATAGTGGTGGGTAGTAGTGGTAACACAAGTTTAAAAAGATTTTTCTTAGGAAGTGTTGCATTTAAAGTAATGGAGCATGCCTCAAATTCTGTAATTGTGGCGAGATAATTAATATTAATTTCACTTATCAAAAAATAGAAAATCAAAATAGGTAAATCAAAAGTTATTTAGATTCTCATTTTAAATGACTTTCGAATAACTCGATTAGTTTCAGACCATAACTCCAGAGTATCTAATTCAGCAATATTGTGCCACCCTATATCAATAGCATCTGATTTGGCTTTTGCTTCTCCGCTTACCCATTCAGCAGTGTAATCAACCAATGTTGCATGAAATCGAATCTTTTCTGTTTCACCCTTGATTATACTATCAACAACGTCTATTAAATCACCTACTTTTATATTTAAAGAAGTTTCCTCATATACCTCCCTTGCAACGGCTTCTTTTGCAGTCTCTCCAAGTTCTTGACGTCCACCAGGAATACTCCATTTACCAAGAAATGGTTCTTTTCCGCGCTTAATTAATAGAAATTTATCCAACTTCCAAATTACTGCCCCAACACCCACCATTGGGTAGTTAGGGTATTCACGTTTATCGCTGGGGTTACTCATATCTTCCTCTTAAACTATTTTAAAAATTAATCTTATTGAATATGTTGAGTTATAAGATATATAAAGCATTAGTCCCCTCTTTGTATAAAATTACCAGGATAAATAAATATTTATGATTGATAAAAATAAAAAACCTGAAACTGAGTCCATATCTGATCATGATCATTTGATTAAACCTGATAATGTTGAAGCGGTTATGGATACAAAACCGTTAAGTATTTTTGGGAGAATTAGAGGTTACTTTTTAGCTGGAGTTTTAGTAAGTGCTCCGTTGGGTATAACTGGTTATTTAGCTTGGGCTATGATAACGTTTATAGATCATTCAGTTACGCCTTTAATCCCAGAGTCTTACAATCCCGAGACATACCTTCCTTTTAGTTTGCCTGGTCTAGGGGTGCTTGTTTTAGTTATTACGTTAACCTTAGTTGGTGCGTTAACAGCGGGGCTATTTGGTCGGTGGATCCTGAGAACCGGCGAGCGAATTTTGAATCGTATGCCCGTAATTCGAAGTTTATACTCAACGATTAAACAAATTTTTGAGACAGTTTTAGCCCAGAAATCTAATGCATTTCGGGATGCTGTTTTAGTTGAATACCCGCGAAAGGGTTTATGGACGATAGCTTTTGTTACCGGTGAGACTGAAGGTGAGATCAAGGATTTAAGTGATTTTGACGCAGTAAATATTTATGTGCCGACAACGCCAAATCCAACGTCTGGATTTTTATTATTTGTCCCTCGTAAAGATCTTGTTGCACTTGATATGAGTGTAGAGGAGGCAATAAAAATGGTGATTTCGGGCGGACTTGTGACGCCATCACATAGCCCGTTAGCCAAACCAAAGGAAATCCAGAGTTAGTTAAAAATAAGAAATATCCCTAACTTTTCTAGATTTTAATTTAATTATTGAGGTACAGAAATATGCTTTTATAAAAAAATGTGGTATTTTTTTATTTACCCCGATTTTAGAAGTTTAATTGCATTTTCTTTTTCAAATAAATAAAGAAGGACCCTTAACAACTTACCTCGCTTGCTTTTTAGTTGCCGATCTTTTGCTAATATTAAGCTCGCGTCTTTTCTTGCAATTTCCATAAGGTTCGAATGAACTGTTAAGTCAGCTAACTTAAATTCTGGTAGACCACTTTGTCTTATTCCTAATAGTTCCCCAGCACCTCGGAGTTTTAGATCTAAATCTGCTATCTCAAATCCATCTTCTGTTCTTCTGATGATCTCAAGCCGTTTCTTCGCAGTTTTTGTCATTTTTTCTGAATACATTAGAATACAAACAGATTTTTGAGCACCTCTGCCGATCCGTCCTCTGAGTTGATGAAGTTGTGATAAGCCAAATCTTTCTGCATGTTCAATAATCATTATGGTTGCTTCAGGCACATCCACTCCAACTTCTATGACTGTGGTTGCTACTAATAACTTAGTTTTTCCAAGTTTAAAGTCCTGCATCGCATTTTCTTTTTCTAAAGGGGGCATTTTACCATGAACTAGACCAACCACATTTGAACCAAAAGTTTTGATTAATTCTGTAAATCGTTCTTCTGCTGCTGCAACGTCAATATTTTCTGATTCCTGAACCAAGGGGCACACCCAATAAATTCTTTTGTTATTTATTAATGCTCTCTTTAGGCTCAAAATCACTTCGGCAAATCTCTGATTTGATACTATGAGAGTATCTATTGGTTTACGGCCTGCAGGTTTTTCAATTAAACGAGATATATCCATATCCCCGTATACCGTTAAAGTTAATGTTCTTGGAATAGGAGTAGCTGTCATTACTAATAAATCTACTGCTTTTCCTTTAGAAGTTAATGCTAATCTTTGATGTACCCCAAATCTATGCTGCTCGTCTATTATTACTAAACGCAAATCTTTAAATTCAACTTTTTCTTGAAAAATAGCATGAGTGCCAACTGTTATATTAATCATTCCAGTTTTAAGGTCCCTTAATGTCTGATCCCTTAATTTACCTTTTTCTTTACTTGTTAATATTTGAATTTTGATACCAAGAATAAGCGCTAGTGGTTTTATTGTCTCTAGATGTTGACGAGCTAAAATTTCTGTTGGTGCCATTATTACAGCTTGGGAACCATTTTCAACAGCTTGTAACATACTAAAAAGGGCCACTATAGTTTTGCCGCTACCAACATCTCCCTGAAGAAGTCGATGCATTCTATTTGATGAAGACATATCCTCAGAGATTTGATTTATCGCTTTTTCTTGTGAAGTTGTTAAAATGTAGGGGATGTTTTTATAGGCTTTTTTAACCAGCGTACCATTACCTATGGTTTTTTGGCCACTTTGTTCTTTTAAATGACATCTCGTCAGCGATAACGCTAATTGATTAGCAAGCAGTTCATCATAGGCTAATCGTGACCTTGCTGCTGATTTAAATTCCAGGCCCTCTAGATCTGTAGGATTATGTATTTGCAATAATGCATCATTCCATTTTGGCCATTGTTTTTGTTTTATAAAATCTTTATCTATCCACTCATTTAGTTTAGGAGCAGAAACAAGCGCTTGTTTTATTGTTTTTGCTAATATCTTTCCTGAAAGACCGTGAGTTAAGGGGTATATAGGCTCAACTTTAGCAATGTCATTTTTATCTTTCAATGATCCTATATGATCAGGATGTGTCATCTGTTTTTGGGCATCATAATTATCAATCTTACCGCTTATTACTCTGGTTTCGCCTATAGGTAGGAGTTTTAAGAGATAGTCTGCCTTATTGTTAAAAAAAATTAGAGTAATTTCATTAGTTTCATCAAAACAGATTACTTTATGTGGTAGGCGTCGAACTCTTGGTGTTATGTGTTGTTTAATAGTAACAATTAAAGTTACTATAGAACCTTCCTCAGTATCGCAGATTTTTGGCATTCGTCTTCTATCAATAATGTTTGTTGGTAAGTGCCAAAAAAGGTTAACGATATTGGAGCCAATAAAGCTTTCTATTATTTTTGTTAATCGAGGGCCGATACCAGTTAACTGTTTAACTGTTGAAAAGATTGGAAATAGTATCTCAGGTCTGGCCATATCAAGATGTTCTTTTAAAATAAAAATTTCTATTAAAACTTGTCTGACATATGCGTTGCAAAGGCGTATATCCTTCTTCATAAAGTGCGCATAGGATAAACGATGTGGTTAAACCATGGAAACGCTTAGAAAAAAAATTTTATATAAAGCAACTCATAGAGGAACAAAAGAAGCTGATCGTTTAATTGGCGGTTTTGCAGTATCCGAAGTCAGTAATTTAGATGAGAAACTTCTCAATGAATTTGATCTACTGCTTGATGTTCCAGATGTAGATCTAGTTAATTGGGTTTTAGAAAGAGAGCCAGTCAAAAAAGAATATAATAATAATGTACTTCGGCAAATTAAGATTTTTAAAGAAAGTCTGTAAAATATTGATTAAAATAGATAAAAATCAATTTGATTCTAGTCCTGTTACTATAGGCGGTGTTCCAGAGGGTTATGAAGGTGTCTTGCTTAATGATCTAGTTTTATTAGATCAACCAATACTTTTCGTGGCTCGAGACGACAGGCGAATGCACTCTATTAAGGCTAGTTTCGAGTTATTTGGAGATATAAAAAACGTACTTGAGTTTCCTGCATGGGATTGTTTGCCATACGATAGAGTATCACCAAAGAAAGATATTATCGCTTCCAGAATTAAAACTCTGACTTCCTTAAATGAAAATAATAATATAAATCCGCGAATCATTCTAACGACTATATCTGCTCTTTTACAAAGGGTGCCAGTACTTAATTTCTTCAATGGTTCAAGTATAACCTTTGGCAGGGGTAATGAAATAAATCGTGAGATTTTAATAAATTTTTTAAACCGGAATAGTTATGATCGATCTGAAACTGTTATGGAGCAGGGGGAATATGCGATACGAGGGGGCATTTTAGATTTATATCCGCCTGGTTATAATCACCCTCTTAGGTTAGATTTTTTTGGCGACGAGATCGAGCGAATTAGGAGTTTTGATGCATATAGTCAACGAACAGATGTTGAGATTGAATGTTTTAAGTTACAACCTTTTCGTGAATTTCTGCTTGATAAGGGATCTATAGAACGTTTTAGAAATAGATATCGTTCAACTTTCGGTCAAATAAAGAACGATGATATTGTTTATGAAAGCGTATCAAGAGGTATCAATTATTCGGGGATTGAACATTGGCTTCCATTGTTTTTCGAAAAATTAGACACCCTGTTTGATTTTATACCAAATCCAATTATCGTAATGGATCATCAACTCGACGATGCAATAGATTCTAGATTGAGGACAATACAAGATTGTTTTGATGCTCGATTAGATTCGAATAATCAAAAGGATACAATGGTATCTGAGGCGATATATAATCCTATACCAATCAGCGAATTGTATATAGATCGTCAGGAGTTCGAGGCGAAGCTATGCGAAAATAAAGTAATTAGAATACAGCCGTTCGAGACGCCGAGTATTCTTCCAAATTCTTTTAATGCTAATGGAAAACCAGGGTTCAGTTTTGTTGATTTGCGAATTGAATCAAACGAAAGTGTTTATGATACACTAAATGATAACATAACGCAGGAGTTGAATTCGAAAAAAAAAGTTTTAATAGGCGCTATATCCGAAGGCTCAGCAAGTAGACTTAAATCAATTTTGCATGATCATAATATTATGGTTTCTGAAAGTTCCGAGAGCCTTTTAAAGTTGGTTATTACTCAACTTGAAAAAGGTTTTATCTCGCCTCAGGTAACTTTGATCACAGAACAGGATATTCTGGGTGACCGTTTGAATGTAAAACGGGGTAGAAAATTAGATCCTGAAAATTTTATTGCTCAGACTTCAATGTTGCAACCCGGGGATTTTATTGTTCACTCTGACCATGGCGTCGGCCGATTTGAAGAGTTGGTAACTTTGGATCTTTCTGAGTCTGGAATACCTCATGATTGTCTTAAGCTTACTTATTTCGGTGGTGATAAATTATTTCTTCCGGTTGAGAATATCGAAATAATTACAAGATACGGCGAAAGTGAAAATAACGTTCGTTTGGATAAGCTGGGTGGTGTCGCGTGGCAGGCAAAAAAATCAGCTTTGAAAGAAAGGATTAAAGAGGTTGCAGATAAGCTTATTGCTGTAGCTGCCGCAAGAGAATTAAGTCAGGGCGAGATCTTGCAACCTCCTGATGGGTCATATGATCAGTTTTGCTCAGGCTTTTCTTTTTCTGAGACCGATGACCAAGTTACAGCGATTAATGATGTTATACATGATATGAGCAGCGGGCGTCCTATGGACAGACTTATCTGCGGCGATGTTGGGTTTGGTAAAACTGAAATTGCGTTGCGGGCAGCATTTATTGCCTCTATGGAAGGGAGGCAAGTTGCAATTGTGGTTCCTACGACTTTATTAGCTCGTCAGCATTATTGCACTTTTAAAGAGAGATTTAAAAGTTTCCCCGTAAACGTGCGACAACTATCTCGGTTAGTTTCGGTCAAAGATTCGGAAATTGTAAAAGAAGAAGTTAAATCCGGAAAAGTTGATATCGTTATTGGAACCCATGCATTACTGTCAAAAAGTATTCATTTCGATCGCTTAGGCCTTTTAATAATTGATGAAGAACAGCATTTTGGTGTGGTTCACAAAGAACGATTAAAAACCATGAAAAGTAATGTCCATATTTTAACATTAACGGCGACGCCGATACCAAGAACTCTTCAACTAGCGTTAACTGGTGTCAGGGATCTTAGTCTCATAACTACTCCCCCTGTTGATAGGTTAGCCGTGCGTACTTTTATTTTACCTTATGATAGTGTTGTTGTAAGGGAGGCCATTCAACGAGAGCTGAATCGAGGTGGTCAAATTTTTTATGTTTGTCCTAGAGTATCTGACCTTAGTCATATTGAGGTTGAGCTTAAAAAAATATTACCCGATCTTAGAATTACTCGAGCACATGGTCAGATGAAGCCTGGAAAATTAGACGAAATTATGACTGCATTTTATGAAGGCAGCTATGACCTTTTATTGGCAACTAATATTGTTGAGTCAGGCTTAGATATACCAAGTGTGAACACCATTATTTTACATCGTGCCGATAGATTTGGTTTGTCACAACTTTATCAACTTAGGGGACGAATTGGTCGCTCAAAAGTAAGGGGCTACGCATATTTTACTCTACCTCCAAGACAAAAACTGGGCGAAACAGCATTAAAGCGACTTGAGGTTATGCAGTCATTGGATGCCCTTGGAGCCGGCTTTGCTTTGGCTAGTCATGATTTGGATATACGTGGTGCTGGAAACTTACTTGGTGATGAACAGTCCGGTCATATTAAAGAGGTTGGAGTTGAATTATATCAGAGAATGCTTGAAGAGGCCGTTTCCGAATCTAAATCGGGTGAAATTATAGATGGCGCGTCGCAAAAAAAATGGGCCCCTCAAATAGATATAGGTATTCCAGTTTTAATACCAGAAGAATATGTCGCTGAGCTTGGGATCCGTTTAAATTTATACCGTAGAATAGCAAATCTCTTGGACGAAACTGAAATTGAAGACTTCGCAGCCGAATTAGTCGATAGATTTGGAATGTTTCCATTAGAGGTTAAAAATTTATTGGCAACGGTGAGAATAAAAAGGCTTTGCATTGCCGCGAGCGTGGAAAAAATTGATGCAGGTCCAAAAGGTGCTGTGGTTTCTTTTTATAAAAATGAATTTAATAACCTTGAAGGGCTGGTTGAATTCATTTCGAGTCACTTGGGTACGGCAAAGTTACGACCAGATCATAAACTAGTTTTTATGCGACAATGGGATAATCATGCCTCGAGATTGGACGGAGTTGAATATTTACTGAAGGCGCTTTCAAAGCTCGCACTTTAATTCTAACTTTTTTTACCCCAACATTTTTTCGTTTTAATACCAGAAAATAATTGTTTTCCAAAACTAAATATTCTTGCCTTTTTTATTAGATAGAAATATTTTTGATAGTTATACAAAGGACAGACAATCGAGAATAATATGAGCGTTGGCCAAATTAACTGAATTTGTGCATGATAATTTCTTACCATTTATGTAGTAATATTAAATATTGCCAATATAGCTATCGTCTAATTTCAAAATATTGTCGCAGCCTATTTGCGCTAAAGTCTGGTCTACTTCATCAACCATTATATCTAATACATGGTTGCCGCCTCTCTCCCCCAATGCTCCAACCCCATAAACAAATGAACGTCCAGAAAAAGTAATAGCCGCGCCTGAGGCGAAGGCTTTCACAATGTCCGGACCACAGCGAATGCCGCTATCCATCATAACGGTTAATTTTGAACCGACCGTTTTAAAAATATCTGGTAATACCTCTATTGACGATGGACCACTATCTATCTGACGCCCCCCATGATTTGATACTATTATTCCATCGGCACCTATGCGAACGGATGCCTCTGCTGATTTCTTTGTAAGAATACCCTTGATTACTAAATGGCCGTCCCACGCATCCCTTATGCGGCTAATGAAGTCCTCTCCAAGCCTAGCGGAAACTTGAAGAGCTTGAGCTACACTTAACGATGTTCCCTCTTTTGCATCACTCATATACGGAACCAAATTTTCAAACCTTGGAGTTCCATTTAATAATGTTGAAATCGCCCAGTTTGGCTTTAGTGCTATATCCATTATTACTTTTGGTGTCATTTTAAATGGTAAAGTGAAATTATTTCTAATATCCCGAGGTCTTTTAGAAGGCTCAGGAATATCAACAGTTAAAACTAACACTTTAATACCCGATTCTTTTGCACGACGAATTAAATCAAAACAAATACTATCTTGATCAGGTACGTATAATTGAAACCAAGCATTGTCCTCGGCGATATTTGCTATCTTTTCTATTGAAGTTGTACCTACGGCGCTTAATAAATATGGAACATTTCTTTTTTTAGCCATAGTTGCGAGATAACTATCTACTTTAGGCCAAATCAAATTTGCAAGTCCCACAGGAGAAACACCGATTGGGGCATTATATTCTTTTCCAAAAATAGTTGTGTTCTGTCTGCGAATTGTTACGTCACGCAAATACTCTGGATAAAGTGTAATGTTGTCAAAGCCCTGCCTATTTCGAGATATATTTGCTTCAGTTCCAGCTCCGCCATCGAGATAATCAAATGCAAGTTTTGGAATTCTTTTTGCCGCCTTGGTTCTTAAATCATCAATTGTAAGGTACTTATTTGACATTTTATCCTCAGCATAAATTTAAAATTAAAATTATCCGTTATAATAAATCTCTGGCGCTTTCCAAAGATATATTTATCATTTTCTCCAGTACGATCGTATCTTGCGCACCAGAGATCGCGAATTTCTTATCAAAAACTAGAGTTGGTATTCCGTTTATTTTATAGTGTTGGAACAATAAATTAAAACTATTTACCTGATCAAAATTCTCGTTATTATCGGGGAATTCTTTTAGTAATTGATGATCTAGCCCTTCTTCAAAGCCTATTTTTCTGAGTAAAGCTATACTGCCAATATCATTGCCATATTCAAAGTAATGCTTAAAAACTCTATCGATTACCTCCATTGCACAACCTAGATTTTGAGCAAGTTTTATTAACTTATGCGAGTTGATCGTATTCGATAATAATTTCAAATTCTCAAAGTTAAAATCTATACCGAGAGTTTTGCCAGCATTTATTAGAGAGATCCTCAACTGGTCATTTTCTAATTCACGATTAATGTTAGGTCGTAAATCCCTATCTAAAATATTATCAAGGTTCTTGAATTGATGATTTAAAAGGAATGGTTGCCAATTAATTGTAGCCTTAAAATCACTACGTGTAGCAAGTACTTTTTGCAACCGCCGTTTAGTTATAAAGCTCCACGGACAAATAGTATCATATGCGAAATCAATATGCATTTTGAGACTATACCTTTAAGTTTAGATGAGATTTAACATATCGAATAAGTTTTAGAAAAATTTCATTTAAGTTTGCGATAATTGGGTTTTGCATAATAACGATTTCTCAAGCGGCTTTTCGGGTTTTAAGTTTTAAAGCAATAACTTTATATATATTAATGCCTGTAATGTTCGCAATCTCTTTGAATGAAAGGCTCGTTTCTTTTAATAATATCTTTGCATGTGAGTATGGTTCTCTTCTTGAAGTGTTATTTGTGCGACGGAAATTAGCCGCTGACTTTGTATTTTTTTTTGTTTTATGTTTTTGATCTAGTCCACGTTTTCTTGCATTTGCGACCGCTGCTTGCCATCTTTTTTTATCATTTTCTATATTAATTTGATTTTTTTTAATCTCGTCTTTAGAAATATTCTTAAAAAAAGAAACAGACTTATTGGTATTTGAGTTATAAGATGTATTTTGATCATAATTTAAACCAAGTTTAGCCGCTTGATCGAGTGTCATTCCGAACTTGTTTGCTAAACGGGAAGCCGCTGCTATGGCATTTTCGCGCTCTCCACGATATTTGCTACGATTGGCTAGTGCTAATAAATTTGCAAATCTCTTTTGCTCTGTTTTGATATCTCGATTTCTAATGTTATACCTCAATCTGTAAATTGATTGTACCTTACTAATACCATACTAGGCATTGAAATGGGTTAATTTACACTAAATTTATTTTTAAATTATACTAATTTTTATGATAAAAGCTAAAAACTGAGTGTAAACTTTTTGTGTAATCAGCGATAAAATGAATTATTTACACATTTCTAATGCACAAATTAATATAATGGAAAATTTTTTTTCAATACTACATCTAAATCGGTCATGTTACAGTTAACGCCCAATTGTTCAATCGATGTAACACCAAAATCAGAAATACCACATGGAATAATACCGGAGAAATGCTCTAAATTCGGATTTACGTTTATTGAAAAACCATGGAATGTGATCCAATGCTTGACTCTAATCCCAACGGCGGCAATCTTAGCCTTAGATGTACCAGAATTCACCCAAACGCCAATGCGATCTTCGTATGTTTTGGCGTCCAAACCAAACTGATTTAGGCTTTTTATTACCCAAAGCTCTATGTCTTTTACAAATTTGCGAAGGTCTGGCTGCCTTTTTTTGAGGTTTAGCATCAAGTATACAACCCGTTGTCCAGGTCCGTGGTAGGTATATTGACCGCCTCTACCAACATTATACACCGGGAATCGGTCGGGTTGCAGTAAATCTTCTTTCTTCGAACTGCTGCCAGATGTATAAATTGGAGGGTGTTCAAGAGACCAGATTAACTCTAAAGCTTTTCCAGAAATAATGTCGGCTACTCTCGTTTCCATGGTTGATAGGGCGGTCTCATAATCTACCAAATCAGCTGTATATCTCCATTCAATATCTTTTTGGACTTCCAGATCTTTTATTTTAGTGGTTACCATATAATCAGTGTTAAACACTCTATGGCATAGATTCAATAGCATAAAATAATTAATTAGATAGCTTGATTGACTCTGTTCGATTTGTTACTTGGATAAATAATGCCTTTCGTCAATATGACGAGGTGAATATTAAAGTGCGGACGTGGCGGAACTGGTAGACGCGCAGCGTTGAGGTCGCTGTCCTCGCAAGAGGGTGGAAGTTCGAGTCTTCTCGTCCGCACCAGATATAGATTGATTATATTTGATTTTAAATGATGAATAATCCAAATTTAATGTCATATCAATATTTGATCTGTTTTTAAGTAAGTTACTTATTTCCTATCATTATAAATTATTTTGAGTAAATTAATAAGATGTTCAAATTTTAATAACGCCTCATTCCTGTATTTAACTCGGATAATTTTACTAAGTTTGTGACTTAATGTCTGGGATTAAATCTTAAATAAGATAATTATATAATAATAATGATGATATGCTGAATTTTTAAAGCATATAATGCAACGTTGAGATTATAATATTCGAGGTTAAAGTTTGGCAGATATAAAACAAAATTACGCTTCAAATCAAAGTGCCATTAGAGAATTAACAGTAGAATTTATTTCTTCAATAAATTCAGCACTTGATGAAGGGAGATCCAAAGAAGTAATTGATCTGGCAAAATCCCTTCATTATGCAGACTTGGCGGACCTTCTCGAGAATTTAGGGCATGCGCGGCGGGAAGAATTGGTTGAAGCTCTGAGGGATAGTTTTAATCCCAATATTTTTGCTGAGCTAGATGAAGCCGTTAGAGAAAGAGTGATTATTCAACTTGGTATCAGTCGTGTTGCGGAGGCGGTTGCGGATTTGCAGGTCGATGATGCGATTGAGGTTATTGAAGAACTTGGCGAAGATAAACAGTCAAAGATATTAGGGTCTTTGCCGAAGAATGAGCGAGCTCTAATTGAGCAAGGCTTATCTTATCCTGAGGATAGTGCTGGGAGATTGATGCAACGGGATTATGTTGCAGTTTCCTCTGATTGGAGTGTTGGTCAGACCATTGACTTTATGAGAGACTCAGAAAAACTGCCGATAGAGTTTTTTGATATTTTTTTAATAGATGATAAGCATCAACCAATAGGAACTGTTCCTTTAGGAAGAATTATTCGAAGTGCTAGAAGCGTAAAGTTATTTGAAATTATGCGAAAGCATATAAAAATTATTCCTGTGTCAATGGACCAAGAAGAGGTAGCTTTTTTATTTAGGCAAAGAGACTTGATGTCTGCGCCAGTTGTAGATGCAGGCGTTTTAGTTGGCGTTATAACAGTTGATGATATTGTAGATGTTATTCACGAAGAGCATGAAGAGGATATTATGAGGCTTGCTGGAGTGGGCGAGGAGGATGATCTTTATTCAGCAGTTATCGATACAATGAAATCTCGGTTTTCATGGCTGCTTATCCATTTAATGTCGGCAATGGTTGCTGCTTACGTCATTAGTTTATTTGTTGGAACGATCCGAGAGTTGGTTGCATTGGCTGTACTAATGCCGATTGTTGCGACCATGGGTGGAACTGCTAGTATACAAACGCTAACTGTTGCTGTTCGGGCTATAGCGATGAGAGAGCTCACTCCCTCTAATGCTTATAGAACCATCGGCAAAGAAATTGCGGTGGGTGTGCTTAATGGATTTATATTTGCAATAATAATTGGATTTATCGTCTATGCATGGTTTGATGATTCCTTGTTGGGGCTTGTTATAGGTTTAGCAATTATAGTTAATTTAATAGTTGCAGGTTTTGTGGGAAGTTCAATGCCAATTATATTACAACGTCTTGGATTTGATCCTGCCGTTGCATCTAGTGCATTTCTAACGTCAATTACTGATGTTATCGGCTTTTATGTATTTCTTGTTTTAGCGGCCAGCTTTTTATTATAATGTCTGTGAGGGTAAGAAATCCATTTATTAAATCTTATTCTAATGTATGATTATTTGGCTCAAGATATAACTTCTAAAACTTAGCTTATTTGTGAACAGTTGATTTATAGAATAGAGTGCGAATGAATGAATAAAGACCCTATAGTTATTGTTGGTTCTGCCAGAACCCCGATGGGTGGCATGAATGGCGCTCTCAGCGGAATGAGTGCTCCAGAATTAGGTTCAACAGCAATAAAAGGCGCAATACAGCAATCTGGTGTAAACATGCATGAAGTTGAAGATGTCGTAATGGGGGCGGTGTTAGCTGCTGGTCTAGGCCAAGCCCCCGCGCGACAAGCCGCAATCTTTTCTGGTTTGTATGATAGAACTGGAGCCACAACAATTAACAAAATGTGTGGCTCAGGAATGAAAGCGCTTATGCTAGCACATGATAGCATTATGGCTGGTTCAAATTCGGTTATGATCGCCGGCGGAATGGAGAGTATGACAAATGCGCCATACCTCCTTCCCAAAGTTCGCCAGGGAATGCGCATGGGACACGGCGAAATTAAAGATCACATGTTTTTAGATGGTCTTGAGGATGCCTTTGAGCGAGGTACCCTAATGGGTGCTTATGCTGAAGCTACTGCTGAACGATATCAATTCACACGTGAAGCTCAGGACGAATTTGCAATTAGGTCTTTGAAGCGAGCTAATAAAGCTATTTCTGATGGAACATTCTCCAGAGAAATAGTGCCTGTGAATGTTAAAAATCGAAAAAATATAGCTCAAGTAGTTGTGGATGAACAACCAGGGGCGGCTTCGCCAGATAAAATTCCGACTTTACGCCCAGCGTTTGCAAAGGATGGCACCGTAACTGCAGCTAATTCGAGTTCAATTTCTGACGGCGCCGCTGCATTAGTATTAATGAAGATGTCTTCAGCCGAAAATAAAGGTTTAACTCCCTTGGCTATCGTTCACGCCCACGCAAGTCATTCGCAGGAACCTCAATGGTTTACAACAGCTCCAATTGGAGCAATTAAGAGTGTGCTTAATAAAGCTGGTTGGGTTAAGAATGAAGTAGACCTGTTTGAGATAAACGAAGCTTTTGCAGTTGTTACAATGGCTGCCATTCACGACCTAGATATTTCGGCGGATATTGTTAACATTTATGGGGGTGCATGTGCGTTAGGGCATCCAATAGGCGCTTCTGGGGCTAGAATAATTGTTACCCTGTTAAATGCTTTAGCTAAAAATAATCTCACAAAAGGTGTTGCTTCATTGTGTATTGGTGGTGGTGAGGGTGTTGCTGTAGCGATAGAGCGGTTGAAGTAGAAATGCCGTCATGAAAACCATTTTCGTAACTGGATCAAATAGGGGATTGGGTCTTGAATTTGTAAAGCAGTTCGAGAGTAATGGCTTTAAGGTTATTGCTGCCTGCCGAAATCCCAGATTAGCTGATAATTTGAATAGTATAAAAGGAAACATTGAAGTCGTTAAATTAGATATTAACAGTGGTAGTGATTTTGAAAACATTTCTACAATCTATAAAAACGAAAATATTGATATTTTAATTAATAATGCTGGCATTATTGGCTTAAATAAAAAAATGATCGGTGAAATAAATTACGAAGATTGGAAGAATGTTTTTCAAACAAATGTTCTCGGTCCAACGATGATTGTTGAGAAGTTGCTCTCACAGATAGCTAGATCTGAAAAGAAACTTATTGTCTCAATATCGAGTAAATTAGGAAGTATTGAAGAAAATTCTGGCGGTGGCCAATATGCTTATCGTGCGTCAAAGGCTGCCTTAAATGCAGTAAATAAATCTTTATCAATTGATTTAATTGATAAAGGAATAACCTCAATCGTAATCTCCCCTGGATGGGTAAAAACCGATATGGGCGGACAAAATGCTGATATTACGGTCCATGATAGTGTGACGCAAATGCGTCGATTAATCGAAAGCGTCACTATCAATGATACGGGAAAATTTTTTAATTTTGATGGAGATATTATTAAATGGTGACAGTTAAGAATAATACCCTATAGGAGCTTTTTTGAATTTTTATCACGTTACACTTATTCGGTTGCTAAGCGCATTAAAATTTGGACTTGATTACGACAATTGCTTAAAAGTAACAAGAGACGAGTTTTTTAAAAAGAATTCAAAGAAGAGGACATCTGAGATTATTTTAAGAAATTTTTTAGTTTGCAGTTCTTTTTTGCAAATGATGAGTTATTTTGGTGATCGTTTATGTATGGTCGAAGAATGACTGTGAAAATGTGATGGTATTTTTTTGGGTGGTATTAAATGTTTAACGAAGTTCTTTTGCGTATAATCGATAAAAGGGTCGCTGAAATTACGCTAAATCGCCCGGAAGTTTTAAATGTGTATAATGGTGATTTGCTAATAAGCCTCAATCGAATTTTAGATAGGATAGAGCGAAATAAGAAAATTCGAGTTGTTTTACTTAAGGGAGCGGGTAAACATTTCTCAGCTGGCGCTGATGTGAATTGGTTTAAAACGCTATCTGGTGCTACTGATCAAGCAAAACTTGATGCGGCTGAATTAAGTACTAATACAATGAAAAGATTATATGAGTTTCCGATTCCAACCATCGCAATGATACATAATGCGTGTTTGGGAGGTGCAGTAGGTTATCCAGCAAGTTGTGATATTGTCGTTGCATCAGACGATGCACGTTTTGCGATAACAGAAGTAAAGCTTGGAATAACACCGGCACCGATATTACCGCAGGTTATTTCAGCTATTGGCTCTCGTATGACTCGAAGGTATGCTCTTACAGGTTCAAGTATTGATGCATTTGAAGCAAAACGAATAGGCCTAGTGCATGAAATTTGTAACGTTGGTGATTTAGAACAAGCCTCAAATCCAATAATTGAAGACATATTAAGGGCTGCTCCTGAGGCTGTTAAGGTAACGAAAAAACTTATTAAAGATATTGTACCTAGTAATTATGATAACAAATTAACAAGTATTCTAGCTGAAATGAGTGCTACCAGTCGTTCCACTAAAGAGGGTGTTGAGGGTTTCTCCGCTTTTTTAAATAAACGTTATCCTAATTGGGATAAAACTTGACCGCTATTATTGTGACTCTAGTGCTTTTTTTTATCCAAGTATTGCAGTAACTTTTATTAACCTCACATCGTATTAATATTGATAACAAAAAATATATTATTATTTAAAAGGTTGGAGAAATTATGACTGTTCATCTACTACGTATGGCTGTTGGAATAAACAGCATAGCAGATTTAATAGATTTGCAGAAGAGGCGACGTCAAATCAACTCGGACTCTAGACTCTTTAATACAACCAGAAATGTGCCAAAAAGAGTAGATGAATTGTTAGATGGCGGTTCTATTTACTGGGTTATAAAGCGATTAATCAGGGTCCGGCAAAGAATAATTTCAATTAATCAGGAGATAAATAATGAGGGAAAAAAGTATTGTTTGATTGAGATTGACCCAAAACAAATAAAGGTGGAACCGAGAACACAAAAACCATTTCAGGGTTGGCGTTATCTTAATATTGAAGATGTCCCCGTTGATATTGAGTTGAGCTCTTCGCCGGAGGCAGAACTACCCGAAGAAATGCTAATTGAGCTCAAAGAGCTCGGATTAATGTAGGAACTTAAAATTATTTAATTTAATCAATTTACTCCAAATTTTTCGATAAATAATAATTTATTAACTTTTTTATAGATAAAAGTGATCATGATTATTGTCATGCAATCGGATTATTGTCATTTTTTAAGGTAAATAATATGTTTAAGTGCACAATAAAAGATAAAAGAGTTTTTGAGGTCAAATTATATAACAAACATGTTAGGGCTCTTCTTAAAGAGAATAAAAGCCATGATTTCTATAGTGATTATTGGGGGAATGTTCGTAATCAAGCAATTTTAGCTTTGGATGAAGCAGCTGCGTTAAATATCATTGATATAAAATACCCACAAAGCAAAGGTTTTGTCGTTCAAGATTTCTCAGAGTCTATAATTGATTAAATCTTATCCGCCACTATCAAAAAATTTATAATTATCAACGCCGCCTAAAACGACACCGTCAAAACCTTGTTGAATAATTCCATAAATATATGAGCTCGTATTACCCGTAATAATTTTTTTCCAAGAAGGCCGCCAAAATTCAACATAGTACTTATCGGGATTTCCTGGGGTGGCACTTGAAATGAAAGCAGGTTGACCCTCCTTCCATCTATCTTTCCAATAATATCGATAGCTCTCAGCTGCACCTATATTCATATAAGCAAAAACAAGGCGGCGTGCGCCAAGTTTTTTAAATTTCATACCTTGAATAGCAGCTTTTTTGAAGGGTTGTCTTCCTTTATGAAAAACATCAATAACTACGACGTCAAAGTTTGTATTACTAAGTTCTATTACAAAATCTTGTTGGCGATCATAATTTGAAGAGTCTGTTATTTGCACGAAATTCTTCACGGACTTAAGTCCTATCATATTTTTAGGGTTTTCATTTATTGGTCTGCTCGGGAATGACGGAATTCTGTCGAAAGTATAATCTGAGCCAAGGCTCTCTGCCGTGAATGGAATAAACCCTTTACTTAAGTTAAATCTGTATGCTTTTTGTGCTATTCTTGAGTTTGCGTAATAGTCGGTGACAAATATCTTTAGACCGCGTTTTTTGGCTAAGTTGGCAAGCCTTAGCATATTATCTTTAGACTTTTTCTCAGTCTCGATTTCTTTTTTGCCATCAATAGGAGGGTGATAATTTAAACCTAGTATGTTGATCCCATCTATTGTTCGAATATACGTGTTTGCTGGAGAACTTCTGGTTGCATCTACTTGATCTGTTTTTTCTAAGATGTCTAAACCACCTTCGGTAACGATTGAAAAATATTTATTATAACGACGTGCGTATCTGCTTATATCTCTTATTAAAGATCTCATGGCCTCGCTCGGTTCTGCTTGTTCCTGGCCACCTGGTGTTTCTGGCAAGGCTGTTATTGGTGGTTGCTGGGGTGCTTGAGCTTGTGCTGAAACAATATTCAAAAAGACAATTGAAAGTGCTATTAATAGAATTTTCATATAAAAAGACCACCTTTATTATCTTAAATGTTTTATGACTTCCTGAGCAATCGCGAGTGAAGCAGTTAACCCTGGACTTTCTATACCAAAAAGATTAACGAGACCTTGAATTCCGTGGGTTTTCGGACCACTTATTACAAAATCTGTCGCTGGACCATTTGCTCCGTTAAGTTTTGGTCTGATACCAGAGTAACTGGGTTGAAGACTATGATCTTTTATTCCTGGCCAGTAATTTTTTATCGAATTATAAAATGATTTTCCCCTCGATGAGTCCACGTTATAATTAATATACTCGATCCACTCCACATCCGGACCAAACCTTGCTTGTCCTTCAAGGTCCAGAGTAAGATGTGTACCTAATCCGGCTTTTTCAGGTATTGGATAGATTAAGTGCTTAAATGGATTTTTACCGATTAAAGAAAAATAATTTCCTTTCGCATAATGAATCTCGGGTACGTGTTTCTGGCTTAAGCCTATCAGTTCTTTCGCAATACTTTGCGCATGAAGTCCCGCACAATTAATCACATTTTGACAGAGAAGTTTTGATGGCTCGGATCCTCCCACATTCAATGAGATTGAATTATTTTTAATTTCTCCAGTTAGTATTGGTGAGTTAAAAGCTACAACAGTCCCATTATTTTCAGCATCACCTTGGAAGGAGAGCATAAGCGCATGACTATCAATAATTCCTGTTGAAGGTGAAAAAAGTGCGGCATATGCTGATAACTCTGGTTCTAGTTCATATACTTCACTTTGGTTTAGCCACATTAGATCATTAACATTATTCTCTATCGCCTTTTGTTGTATTATTTCGAGATTGTATATTTGCTTTTTATTGGAGGCTACTATTAATTTTCCACATTGCTTAAATGGTATTCCGCGTCTTTTACAGTAATCATAAAGATTTTTTTTACCTTCAACGCACAGTCTGGCTTTCAAACTATCAGGCTCATAATAAATGCCAGCGTGAATGACTTCACTATTCCTAGAACTTGTTCCCGTCCCTATTGAAGACTCGGCTTCGAGAATTATTACTTCGTGCCCATTTAAAGCTAATTCACGAGCGACAGCTAAACCAATCACTCCAGCCCCTATGACAGCGCACTCAATTTTATTTATATTTTCCATAAATTATAATAAGCTATTCATAATTTTAAAAATATTTAATTTTAAATATATTTTTAGGCCATGTCGAATTAAATGTCGTATATACAATATCGAATAATATTTTTTATTTTATGTTTAATATTGTTGGTAACTTAAATAATTGGCAAGAACAAATTAGACTAAGAACATGATCCAATGACAGAGAAGAAACTGGTTAAAAAGTCTTCAGATAAAGATGTTTCTATTTTTCTAGAAAAAGTAGCAAAGATCGCCCTTACTAAGGATAGAAGTTCCAATGGACGTTTAGTCTTTGGCATGGATGCGACCGCCAGTAGACAATTAAGTTGGGATACCGCTAGTCATCTGCAGGGTGATATGTTCTTAGAAACCACAGCAAATGGTGGGCTCCAAGTTCAATTAGTTTATTTTCGTGGTTTTAAACAATTTGTCTCTAGTAAATGGGTCAACAATGCCTGGGAATTAATGACTCTAATGACGGGTGTCTCATGCCTAGCTGGTGAAACACAAATACGAAAGCTCTTAAAACATTCCCTTAACGAGAATAATAAAAGTCCCATTGATGCTATTATTTTTATAGGGGACTCAGTCGAGGAGGATATTGATGTTTTGGGAAAACTAGCCGGTCAGTTGGGTATTTTAGGCGTTCCGATTTTTATTTTTCAAGATGGTTCAGATTCGGTAGCAGAATATTGTTTTAAACAAATTACGCAACTTTCTAATGGAGCTTATGCTAAGTTTGATGTTAATAGTAGAGATACTTTAAAAAAATTATTACGGGCAGTTGCGGTATTTACCGCTGGTGGGAAAAGGGCTCTTCAGCTGTTAGGCAAAGAAGAAGGTGGCGAAATTTTAAAAATATCAAATCAAATTTCTAAAATTGATTAGTATAAAGAGTTAGCATATGTCCTACTTAATATTTGGAGTTTGTTTTTTAATAGGCTGCATTATGATTGCCCAATGGTACGTAAGCGCTTCTCCTAAAATAATACTGAGATATTTAAAATATACAGCGATATTTGTAATAGTTGCTGGCGGCATTTTTTTGTTTGTGTCGGGCTTAAAAGGCTGGGCTTTGTCTACATTGCCGGTATTGCTTTTGTGGACTGGACGATTGATCCGATTTGCTCCAGTTATAATGTTCTTGAGAAGATTGTTTGTAAAAAATAAAAACTATTCAAGAGCGAATAATTCTAGTAATTGGTCAAAAGAGCCAACCGGTCAAACATCTCAAATTAATACAAATTTTTTAGAAATGGAACTCGATCACGATACCGGAGAGATGATGGGTAAAGTTCTAAAAGGAAATTTTGAAGGCAGAATTTTAAGTGATTTATCGTTTGAGGAGTTAATGGAGTTTCTTTATGAATGTCGGAATGATGAACAAACTGTTCAAGTGTTAAGTGCTTATCTTGATCGCAATTATGATACAGACTGGCGTCAGTCCTCAAGTGAAAACAAAAAGAAAAGTGCTAGTGGAGAAATGTCTCGAGCTCAGGCCTTAGATATTTTGGGCCTTGAGGAAGAAGCTGGTGTACAAGAAATAAAAAAGGCACATCAACGTTTGATGAAGCAGAACCATCCGGATAGGGGTGGATCAACGTTTTTAGCATCTCAGATAAATCATGCTAAAGATGTTTTGTTGGACTTATAGTTAATAAATTGGATTTTATACTTTAATTAAATTTTGATTGTGTTTTGTTAACTTTAAATGAAAGTCTTGCGACATGCGAGACTGTGTGTCAAAAACCTAACGTATTTTTTGAGATTATAATCTGGTAAAAATGAACAAACCAATCAGACGAGCAATTTTTCCTGTAGCGGGTCTTGGGACACGGTTTTTACCGGCTACGAAATCTATGCCAAAGGAAATGCTTCCTGTTGTTGATAAACCTCTAATTCAGTATGCCGTTGATGAGGCTAGGGAGGCTGGAATTGAAGAGTTCATTTTTGTTACAGGACGAGCAAAATCATCAATTGAAGATCATTTTGATCATAGTTATGAGCTAGAGCACTCCCTAGAGGAGAGAGGGAAAACCGAATTATTAAATATATTACATAAGATCCTGCCAAAAGTTGGCCAAGTTACGTATACTCGTCAGCAACAACCTCTTGGACTTGGGCATGCGGTTTGGTGTGCCCGCTATCACGTTAGAAACGAGCCTTTCGCTGTTTTGCTTGCTGATGACCTAATACTCTCAAAGCCTGGTTGTTTGAGGCAAATGATGGATATTTATAATGATGTCGGTGGAAATTTAGTTGCTGTTAAAGATGTACCAAGAGAAGATACAAATAAATACGGAATTTTAGATGTTATAAGTGATGATGGTATTATTGCTAATGCTAGAGGTCTTGTTGAGAAGCCAAGTCCAGAAGTTGCCCCTTCAACTTTATCAATAATCGGTCGTTATCTTTTACAACCAGAAGTTTTCAGTCAATTGGACTTACAACAAGCAGGTGCGGGTGGTGAAATACAGTTGACTGACGCTATTGCCAAAACTATTGGAGTTGTTCCTTTCTACGGCTTTCGTTTCAAAGGTGAAAGGTATGATTGCGGGGATAAATTAGGTTTTCTTGAGGCTAATCTCGCTTTCGGTTTAGATAGAAATGATTTAAAGGATGGTGTTCGAGATATTTTGAAGAAATACATGTGATTTAAGGAATATTTTAAATGAAAATAACGATGATTGGCTCAGGGTATGTTGGTTTGGTATCAGGGAGTTGTTTCTCTGAATTTGGCGTTGAGGTCGTTTGTGTAGATAAAGACAGGTCAAAGATTGATTGTTTGAGAAAGGGTAAGATACCAATTTATGAACCAGAGTTAGATGCCATAGTAACTAAGAACTTAGAAGCAGGTAGGTTAAAATTTACAACAGAGTTAAAAAGTGCTGTACAAGACGCTGATGCTATTTTTATAGCAGTCGGGACGCCTAGTCGGCGTGGTGATGGACACGCTGATCTTAGTTTTGTTTATGACGCTGCAAAAGAAATTGCTAGCGTGATGGAGGGTTATACGATCATTGTTACAAAATCTACTGTACCTGTGAATACTGGGGATGAGATTGAGAGAATAGTGAAAACTGAGAGACCAGATGCTGACTTTGACGTTGTTTCAAATCCAGAATTTTTGCGTGAAGGTTCGGCTATTAATGATTTTATGCGGCCAGATCGAGTTGTAATTGGAACTACATCTCATAGAGCACAGGACGTGATGCGAAATTTATACAGACCTTTATTTTTAATTGACACTCCGATGGTTTTTACCTCGCGTCGAACTGCTGAGTTGATAAAATATGCAGCGAATACATTTTTGGCTACAAAGATTACCTTTATAAATGAAATTGCTGATTTATGCGAGAAAGTAGGTGCAGACGTTCAGGATGTTTCACGAGGTATCGGTTTGGATGGCAGGATCGGCAATAAATTTCTGCATGCAGGTCCCGGTTATGGTGGTTCATGTTTCCCAAAAGATACACTAGCTTTGGTGAGAACTGCCCAAGATGCTAATAGTCCAATATCGATTGTGGAAGCTGTGGTTAAAGCTAATGAGGAACGCAAAACAAAAATGGCCGAAAAAATAAAAATCGCTTGTGGTGGAAATATTATTGGAAAAAATATAGCTATATTAGGTGTCACTTTTAAGCCTAATACCGATGATATGCGTGATGCACCCAGCCTTTCCATAATTCCCGATTTAGTAAAATCAGGGGCTTCTATAACAGCTTACGATCCAAAAGGTATGACTGAGGCCAAGGGGCTTTTACAAGATGTGACTTGGTGCAGCAGTGCTTACGATGCGATTAAAAATGCCGATGCCCTTGCAATTTTAACCGAGTGGAATGAGTTTCGTTCCCTCGATTTTAACAAACTTCGGGCTATTATGAAACAGCCAATAATGGTTGATTTGCGAAATATTTATAACCCTGATGAAATGAAAATGGCGGGATTTGAATATTTTTGTATTGGCCGCTAATTTCTTTTTAAATGAAAAAAGAGACAAAATATATGCGTGATAAACGAATATTAGAACCAAATTATCTTCGAGAGTATGATATTCGGGGCATTATAGGTCCAAAATTTAATGAAGATGATTTTAGGTCGATTGGGCGAGGTTTTGGATCTGTTTTGAGAGAAAATAACAATTATGCTAATTCCCAACCGAGCGTGGTAGTTGGCTATGATGGTCGTTTGACATCCATCGATTTATCCGAGGCCTTGTGCGCCGGTCTCCAAGACTCTGGCGTAGATATAGTGAGTATTGGCTGTGGTCCCACCCCCATGCTTTACTATGCTACTCAAAGATTTTGCGCCCAAGGCGGAATGATGGTCACTGGATCACATAATACCTCAGATTATAATGGTATTAAAATGGTCATGAATGGAAAACCTTTTTATGGTGAAGATATTCAAAAGCTAGGATTGAGAATTAAAGATGGCAGTTTTACGTCTGGTAGCGGTTTTAAATCAAACAGATCGGTCAAAAACCTGTACGTTCAACGCCTACTAGAGGATCTGCAAGTAGGAAAAGAGATGAGGGTTGCATGGGACCCAGGAAACGGTGCAGCGGGTGAGGTGCTTCAATTATTAATCGAAGACTTACCTGGAGAACATTTTGTTATTAATGAGAAAATAGATGGAAATTTTCCAGCCCATCACCCGGATCCTACTATCGAGTCCAATCTGAGTCAGTTAAAAGTATTGGTAAGAGAAAAAAATTGTGATCTGGGTATTGGGTTCGATGGTGATGGCGACAGAATTGGCGTGATTGACGGAACGTGCCGGGTACTTTGGGGGGATCAGCTTCTAGTAATTCTAGCTAGAGAGGTATTAAGCCAAAAACCAAAATCGCCGATAATTGTTGATGTTAAAGCTAGTAAAATATTTTTCGATGAGATTTCAAAATTAGGTGGCGTACCAATTATGGCTGCTGCTGGTCATTCATTGATTAAAGCTAAAATGGCGGAGCTGGAATCCCCACTTGCAGGAGAGATGAGTGGACATATTTTTTTCGCGGATAAATATTATGGTTATGATGACGCATTATATGCTGCGATAAGGTTATTGAGCGTGCTTTCAAAATCTGAAAATAATCTTTCTGAGATAAGGGACAGTTTTCCAGAAATGATGAATACGCCAGAGCTTCGGTTTGATTGTGCTGATGAACTAAAATTCAACGTAATTAAAGAAGTTCATAAACGTCTTCTAAATATTGAGAATATTAAGGTTTTAGATATTGATGGAGTTCGCGTTGAAACCAAAGATGGTTGGTGGTTGTTACGTGCATCTAATACTCAGGCGGCTCTTGTAGGTCGTTGCGAGTCTGACACTGAGGAAGGATTATTGTGCCTAAAAAATGAAGTCTCTGAGCAACTTATAAAAAGTGGAATAAAGCCACCTTCGAATTTTAATTAATTTTTATAAAAACATATTTTTACATTGATTTTAAATGCGAAGGTCTGGAGCTAGCTAGTTCAACTTCCATACATGGCGTACGTTGTTTTTTAAGAACCTTGCAAGCTTTGAAAGCGTTAAAGCGTTTTATACCCAGAATTCTGGCTCGGTATAATACTCGTTTCCGAGATTTCTTGAGTGGCATGATTACTATTTCGCCACCTTCGAATAGCATTCTATATTTGTTCTTTATCTTTTTTGATATTTTTTCCGCAGGAGCTCGTGAATAAAAAGCTCCAACCTGAACACCCCAAATTTTATCTAATACATTTATTCTTCTCTTAGTATTTGGTTTAGTCACAACTCTGTGATTTATTTTCACGCTATCTTTTTTGAAGGCCTTAGTAAGTAATGTTTTCATATGACGGTTACGCGAACGAGATGTGTTTCCGCCAAACACCACTCCAATTACTCGTGTACCGTTACGTTTAGCAGTAGTGATGAGGTTATAACCGGAAGCTCTAATGTAACCGGTTTTCATACCTTCCGCTCCGGAGAAGGTTTTTAATAATTTGTTATGAGACCTGTATATACGTCCTTGAAATCTAAATGAACGCTTTGAAAAAAAATGATAGTAACCAGGGAAATTATTAATTATTGAGCGTGTTAATTTAGCCATATCTTTTGCTGTTGACATCTGTCCTCGATGAGGCAGTCCAGAAGCATTTCTAAATGTTGTTCGAGACATTCCTATTTTTCTTGCCTTTGATGTCATTAATAGCGCAAAACGTCTCTCATTACCGCCAACGGATTCTGCTATAACCGTCGCCACATCATTAGCTGATTTGACAATAATTGCTAAAATAGCATCTTTCACGGTTAGTGACTGCCCTTTTCGCAAACCTAATTTTGACGCAGGGCGATTCGCTGCTTTTAGACTAACAGTTAATCTTGTGTTTAGGTCTATTTTACCATTTTCAATGTGTTCAAAGAGCAAGTAAAGGGTCATTAATTTAGTTAAAGAGGCAGGGTAATTCCGGGTATTTTCGTTTGTTGCTGAAAAAACAAAACCTGTTTTAGCATCTACAACCATTGAGGCATATTTGGCATCTGTATTTGACGGGAATAAAATACCCAAATTCATGAAAGCAACTAATATATATAATCGTAGTTTGATTATTTTACGCATATTCCATTAAAATCCTGTAGTCATAATAAACTGTCCATAACCAAGAATATAATTTAATTAAGAAAACAACATTAATTAACTATTCTCAATACTCCTTATTAGCATTAATATCTAAAATGAAAACTAATCAGGAGTATTTGCATCTTTTCATTTTACTTCGGTATACTAATCCTATCGCTGTAAACAAATAATTAACGATGGGCGGATAGATATTTTGTTAAGATTTATAAATTATTTGGCGATTTTGAATTTTCTTCTTCTTGCAGCTTGTTCATACAAAAATACAATAGATCAATCTCCGTTAGCTCGAAAGTTATCATGGTTTAGTTATCTTGCAAGCGATGATATTAGAGACAAATGCGGGAAAACGGTAGTTACTCAATTTCGTTTTGTTTACAATGCTATGTATCTTGAACAAGTAAGAACTTATGATTTGGGGCCATTAAATAGAAATCTCTCCAGAATAAAAATAAATATAATGCAAAAAGCAGAATTATCTCTTGTGGAAATGGATGCAAATAAGATTGATTTTTTTAAGCCTTGGAGGCCCATTAAGACGAACACTGATATTCGGACGAAAGATGTTGAATTGTTAATTAAGAGTTTGGAGAGTATTGATTTCTTCTCTCAGAATGAGAGGACTACAAGATTAGCCTCAAAAGATTTTTACTGGTTAGTTACCGCGTGCGTAAACGGAGTATTCTCTCAAAAAGCTTACCCATGGCCAAAGTATAAATTTGAAGACCTAGGCTTTATATCATTATTAAAATTATGGGATTTTTCGAATATACGATATAATCGGCCAAGAAAAACTGATTTGTTTGAGATTTATGGAACTAAGGATGAGAAGGAATATTTGAATAATTTTAATTTAATTCTTGATAAAGGTACTCTTTTAATGGGGTCTCCATAATTACATAAAACATTAATGACTTTCATTACTAAATTAGAAAGTAAAGTTAAGGATATGTTAATTATCGATAAATTTAATTGGCTTTCATAGTATTGCAATTACGGATAAGTATGACTAATTAGTTACTAGGATAGTATAATTATAAAAGTGAAATTTTTAAAAACATGAAGAGAGATGATGACATTGGCGATGACTTGGACCGAGGGGTAGCGGTAAAAAGTAGGACAAAAACTGAAAAACCCTCGATGTATAAGGTGTTGTTGTTAAATGATGATTATACGCCAATGGAATTTGTTATCCATGTGTTGGAGCACTTTTTTTCCAAAAGCCAAGAAGAAGCTACTAAAATTATGATGCATGTTCATCAAAAAGGAGTTGGGGTCTGTGGAGTATTTACGTATGAAATCGCTGAAACTAAAGTCAATCAGACGATGGATTTTGCTCAGCAACATCAACACCCTCTTCAATGTACAATAGAAAAGGATTAGTTTGCTAAACAAACTAATAAAATAATAGATGCTCTCTAGAAATTTAGAACAAAGTTTACATCGAGCTTTAGCTCTGGCTACAGAAAATAATCATGAATATGCTACCTTAGAGCATTTGCTTCTTGCCTTGACCGAAGATACAGATGGAATATCTGTTTTGCGGGCTTGTGGTGTTGAGTTGGAAAAGTTGAGGCAAGATTTAAAAGCTTTTATAAGTAATGATCTGACAGACTTATTATCTGCAAAATTATCAGAGCCTAAGCCTACTGCGGGGTTCCAAAGAGTTGTTCAGCGCGCTGCAATTCATGTTCAATCTTCCGGTAGAGAAGAAGTAACAGGAGCAAATGTCTTGGTGGCATTGTTCTCTGAGCGTGAAGCTCATGCGGTATATTTTTTACAAATGCATGATATGACTAGGCTGGATGCTGTGAATTATATTTCCCACGGAATTGCAAAAGTACCAGGTAACTCTGAAAATACTGATGGAGCCAATCCTGATAACTTGGATAGTGAAGAAAATGCATCAAAAAAAGGGACTGAAGCTCTAGATGCATACTGTGTGAACCTCAATCAAAAAGCAATTGATGGAAAAATAGATCCTTTAATAGGGCGTCAATCAGAGATCGATCGAACCATTCAGGTGCTTTGTCGTAGATCTAAAAATAACCCTCTGTATGTTGGTGATCCTGGGGTAGGAAAAACAGCTATTGCTGAAGGCCTGGCACGTAGGATTATTAGCAATGATGTGCCTGAGGTATTACGGGATAACGTTATTTATTCCTTAGATATGGGAACACTCTTGGCTGGTACTCGATATAGAGGAGATTTTGAGGAGAGGATTAAAGCGGTATTAAGTGAATTGGAGAATATGCCACATTCCGTTTTATTTATCGATGAGATACATACTGTTATTGGTGCTGGTTCAACAAGTGGAGGTTCTATGGATGCATCTAACCTTCTAAAGCCGTCCCTGCAGAACGGCGCTCTTCGTTGCATTGGTTCTACTACCTACAAGGAGTATCGAGGGTATTTCGAAAAAGACCGAGCTCTTGTTAGAAGATTCCAAAAAATTGACGTTAAGGAGCCTTCAATTGAAGATGCAGTAAAGATATTAAGAGGCTTAAAACCCTATTATGAAGAGCATCATAAAGTAAAATACACGCTTGATGCTCTTCGGCAAGCGGTAGAGTTAGCAGCTCGTTATATTCATGATCGCAAGTTACCAGATAAAGCCATTGATGTTATAGACGAAGTTGGTGCTTCACGAATGTTATTACCCGCGGGAAAAAGAAAAAAGACTATTACTGTTCGAGATGTGGAGAATGTTATTGCTACAATGGCTCGAATACCTCCTAAATCAGTTTCTCGTAACGATAAAAAAATATTAGCAAATTTAGAGCGAGACTTAAAAACTATGGTATTTGGGCAAGATAGGGCGATAGACGAATTATCTAGCGCTATTAAGCTCGCAAGAGCAGGATTACGTGATCCAGAGAAACCAATTGGTAATTACTTGTTTTCTGGGCCTACTGGCGTTGGCAAGACTGAGGTAGCTCGACAGTTATCTCGTTCAATGGGTATTGAACTTGTCAGGTTTGATATGTCAGAATATATGGAACGTCACACAGTATCTAGATTAATTGGAGCCCCTCCTGGTTATGTAGGGTTTGATCAAGGTGGATTGTTGACTGACTCAATAGATCAACAACCACACGCGGTTTTGCTTCTTGATGAAATCGAGAAAGCACATCCTGATTTATTCAACATTTTACTGCAAATTATGGATCATGGAAAGCTTACTGACAACAATGGTAAAAGTGTTGATTTTAGAAATGTTGTTTTAATTATGACGACAAACGCTGGGGCAGCGGAGATGGCAAAGCCTTCAATCGGTTTTGAGCGTTATGATCGAGAAGGTGACGACGAGGAAGCAATAGAAAAATTATTTAGTCCGGAGTTTAGAAATCGTCTGGATGCCATCGTGTCTTTCGATAACCTCTCAAAAGATGTTATGAATAAAGTCGTAGATAAATTTGTTATGGAGTTGGAGTCGCAATTAAGTGATAGAGATGTGACTATATCTCTAACAGATCAAGCTCGGAGCTGGTTATCTGAAAAGGGCTTCGATAAAAGATTTGGTGCGAGGCCGCTGGCTCGAGTCATTCAAGACTTTATTAAAAAACCTCTTTCTGAGGAACTTCTCTTTGGAGAACTTACGGAGGGTGGGGGCGTTAAGGTTAAAGTTAAAAATAAAGGGTTAGAATTTGAATATATTTCAGATACTGCCTCTGATCGATCTAAGAAAAAAAATAAAAAGATTCTTTTATCGAAATAATGTTTTTTGAACATTCGCAAAATGTCTCTATTTAAAATTTTGAATTGTATTTATATAAGACTTTACTCTTATATAAGAGTTGTGTATCAGTATTTTACAAATTTAAAAAGGGGATAATCGAATGATTACAAATATTAATAAATTTTTATTAAGCTCTGCTTTAGCCGTTTGTTTGGTGGCTGGGCTATCAACCAATAATCAGTCAAAAGCGACTGAAGTTATTGATTTAACTGCAATAGATGGCTATTCATCAAAGTCAATGTGGGTAAGAGAATTTATTAATTTTTATATCCCTGAAATAAACAAAGGATTAGCAAAAACTGGTAATTACAAAATAAAATGGAACCAAGCGTGGGGTGGGCAAATAGTTAAACCAAAGGGAGTTTTGGGTGCCTTACAGAAAGGACTGGGGGATATTGGTGTAGTAACAACTGTGTTTCACAGCGACAAGGTTCCTTTGCAAATGGTTGCTTACGCAACACCGTTCGTTACGAATGATCCTTTGCTTTTGGCAAAAACAGTTGATCGATTAGTGGAAAAATACCCCCAGTTTAAAGCCGCTTTTAAGAAGTTTAATCAACATTATCTAACAAATGGGGCGGTTTTGGCCACTTATAATATTTTCTCTAAAAAGCAAATAAAGACTATGGGAGATATGAAGGGTGTTAAAATCGGAACAGCTGGATTAAATGCGCTTTGGTTAAAAAATTCTGGCGCAGTCGCGGTAAAAGGAAGTTTAGTAAAATATCATAATTGGCTAGGTCGCGGGGTTGTCGGCGGTATTATGCTTTGGACGGAGTCGGTTGTTAACCGAAAGATGTATGAGGTTGCACCTTATATGCTTAAGTCGGATCTGGGAACTGCTAATTCGAAAGCGATTACGATGAATATAAAGTCGTGGAATAAGTTGCCGGGAGAAGTAAAAAAAGTAATAAAGTCAGCATCAATTGCGTATCGAGACCAATTGGCTCGCGTTGCGATAGACGTTGCGAAAAAGAAACGCGCAGATTTTTCAGCGAAAGGCGGAACTATTAGTGTTCTGAGTCAATCTGAAAGGCAGAAATGGGCTAAGACGATGCCAAACACGGCAACAGCCTGGGCTAATAGATTAGAGAAAAAAGGAATCCCAGGAAAGACTATATTGTCTGAATATATGGATTCAATGCGTGCTGCTAATCAGCCTATTCTCCGTCAGTGGGATAAAGAATAGTAACAAGACATATTAAAGAGAATTAAATAATATGTCGACGCAAGTGATCAATGAGGCGCTACCCGGTGGTAGCGCCTTTAATAAGACACTGGACCGTACGCTGACCATAATGAATACGTTGGGTTCGCTTTGGGTCTTTGTTTTGATGATTATGATAGATGCTGATGCATTATCACGAACATTTTTTAATCATCCATTCCATGGCGTTACTGAACTTGTTGAATTTTCCATAATTGGGATTGTGTTTTTGCAACTTGGAGACGCCACTCGAAGAGGTCGCTTAACTAGATCTGATGGTTTTTTTAATTTTGTCAAAAATCGAAAACCTAATGTCGGCAGTAAAATGGCATCAATCTTTGATTTTCTTGGTGCAGTGTTCTTTTTTATCGTTTTATGGGGAGCTGTTCCTGACCTTTATGACGCTTGGGTTTATGATTACTTCGTCGGTGAAGAGGGGCTTTTTACGGCACCTAAGTGGCCGATTCGGGTTGTTATCGTCTTAGGTTGCTTGGTTACGTTTCTTCATTTCTTAAGAATGAGCATTTATTATATTAGTAAGAATAAAGATAGAATTCAATAACATAATAAAAAGAAGAGTAATTTAATGACAGGTCTAGAAGTAGGCATTATCTCAGTTATTTCAATCGTCGTTCTGATTTATCTTGGGATGTATATTCCCGTCGCGTTGGGTTTAGTATCGTTCGTCGGTGTATTTATTATAAAAGGGAATTACGATATTGCAGTCGCGCTCCTAACTGAAGCAATTTCTGATACTGTTTCCGAATATGTTTACGCCTCTGTTCCACTTTTTGCGTTAATGGGTCTTATCGTGAGTAAAGCTGGCATAGGCAAAGATGTTTATGAAGTTGCTAACTTTATATTTTATCGAGTTAAAGGTGGGCTTGGAATAGCTACGGTTGCGGCTAATGCAATTTTTGCTTCAGTAACGGGATCTTCGATAGCTTCAGCTTCTGTTTTTACACGTGTCGCTGTGCCTGAAATGCAGAGATTTGGATATAAACCAAGATTTACTGTTGGCGTTGTTGCTGGGAGTTCTGTTTTGGGAATGTTGATACCGCCTAGTGCTATGCTAATAATTTATGCGATTGTAACTGAACAATCGATTGGGCAAATGTTCGTCGCCGGAATTATCCCCGGGATATTGCTTTCAATTGCGTTCTCAATTCTCATTTTAATTTTAGCGTACGCTGTTCCGAATTGGGTCGGTGGTGTTGAAGCCGAGGAGGTTGCCAATGAAGATTGGGCTCAAATGACTTTTTGGGTTTTAATAAAAAAGCTATTTCCAATAGTCTTATTAATTTCTGTAGTATTAGGCGGTATTTATGGTGGAATTGTAACACCTGTCGAGGCGGGCGCAGCTGGCGCTTTGACAGCACTAATAATCGCCGTTGCTAAATGGGCAATTAGCTGGGAGGACCTATGGGAGGTTCTTGTCGAAACAGGTTATATTGCAGCTACAATTTTATTTTTAATAATTACGGCGACCATGTACAATCGTATGCTTGGAGTTGCTGGGCTTCCAACTCAATTTGGTGAGTGGTTAACGAGTATGGATCTAACAATTGGTCAGATAATGACACTATATGTTATTTTACTTTTATTGTTAGGAACGATCCTCGATACAGCCTCAATTATCTTAATAATTGTTCCTTTATTTTTAACTGCACTAGACGCTTTTGGAATAGATCTTGTTTGGTTTGGGATTGTGACCGTTGTTGGAGCTGAAATTGGACTTTTAACACCCCCCTTAGGAATATCATGTTTTGTTATAAAAAGCACTATTAACGATCCTAATATCTCCCTATTTGATATATTTACAGGAGCATTTCCATTTGCTGTTACTATGTTACTAACACTTATTGTTCTTATAAACTACCCATCTCTCAGTACTTATTTGTTACAATTTGGGCTAATGTGATATATCTAGAAACTAAGCAACCAAAGATAATGCTGAAATTGTAATTAGTGTGCAGCAGTTTAAAATATTTTAATAAAACTAGAAATTATTTTAATTAGTTACGGGCGCAATCCAACCAACCATTAGACCAAAGGCCACGTGAACCTTTAGGCTTGTTAACCACGCTAGTGGGTGAATATGTGATAGCATAAAGCCTTCTTTTAAATAAAATGGAACATAGAAAATTCCAGAGACAAACCATAATATTACTCCCCAAATCGCTCCTTTTAAAACAGCTGGAGATATTGGAATTAAATTCTCTATAAAACTTATTGGAATGAATTGATGAGTGTATGAAGAATACAATAAGGCAAAAAATATACCGTTAACGTAAACGATAGCCATTCCTGGCCAATATGGGGTATTTGGGGCATCTACGCCTGCACCAGGCGCAACATCTTTTTCAAATGATCTTGCGAAGGTTAAATTTGCCATAGGACGACTAAAGTCAAGACGGGGTAGCCCTAAGCTATCGGCCCAGCACGACAACATCATTAACGCATATGTACCCATGAGCCCAGCAAAAGCTGACATCGCAAAAAATTCTATATCCATTTCGCACCTATTGTATAAATTAATATTGATAATTTCGTATATAAATAAACTATCTCAAAGATAATTACTAGATTATAAACTATTTTGTTTTACCTAATGATATTATGAAATTTTGCGATTAATCTGGACGAAATGGGGAGTATTTCATTAGTTCAGAGATTTGGTGATCAACTTCTCTACGCTCATGCTCCAGAAAACCCTCAACCGCAGTCGAAAGAGACTCATTTTTTATCCAATGAGCGCTGTAGACTTCCCGTGGGAGGTATCCGCGCTGGATCTTATGGGGTCCTTGAGCTCCGGCCTCAACCCATTGTAGTTTATGGTTAATGGCATATTCGATTGCTTGATAATAGCATGCTTCAAAGTGTAGAAATTTGAAATCTTGCGAGCAGCCCCAATTACGACCAAAAATTGTTTTAGTTCCAAGGAAGTTGAGTGCTCCAGCGACAGGAGCATCGTTATGTTCGGCTAAAACCAACATGGCTAAATTGGACATTGTTTCGCCTAGGATGGAGAAAAAATCTCGTGTTAAATACGATCTTCCCCATTTACGGTCGATTGTGTCAGTATAATAATTGTAAAAAATATCCCATTTTTCTTCAGAAAGCTCATCTCCTGTTAAACAAGAGAGCTTAATGCCTTCTTCTCGAACTCTCCGCCGTTCTTTTTTTATTGATTTTCTTTTCCTTGAAATAAGGCTGTCTAAAAAGTCATCAAAATCGCGATAGTTTTTATTTTCCCAGTGAAATTGGCTACTTGTTCTTTGCATAAAGCTCAAAATACCAAGACGTTCCCATTCTGCTTTGGTCAAAAAAGTCAAATGAAGTGACGAGACGTTATGTTGTTTTGCTATATTCAGCATCGCTGATACAAGTATATCGAAGTATTTATCAGAAGCACCTTTCTTTACTAATAATCGTGGTCCCGTCGCGGGTGTAAATGGAATTGCCGCTTGAAGTTTAGGGTAATAGGCGCCTCCGGCCCTATGAAAAGCATCAGCCCAACCCCAATCAAAAATATACTCGCCATATGAATGATTTTTAAGATATAAAGGTGCACAAGCTGTTGGAGCTCCTTCTTCATTTTTGACTACAATATGTTGCGCCAGCCAGCCGGTTTCTGGTGTCACAGAGCCGCTTATCTCAAGGGCATTTAAAAATGCATGCTGAACGAAAGGGTTTTCTTTGCCAGCACAGGCATCCCAGTCTTTACTCGAAATATCTCCGATACGATCGTATATTTCGATAGAATTTTTCTTATCCATTTGCATAAGTAGTGATAAAACTGAATTTCAATAAGAGCAAGACATCAGAATGTTTTATCCGTGTGAGGGCCTATTTATTTATCTCGAATTCATATCTGGGAACTGAGTTACAAATAATTTTACTACTATTTTGGACTAAATTTCATTAAAAATAAAATCTTAAGATTACTTTGTTTAGTCATGAATAATGCGACAAAACTTTATTATAAAGTTTTATTCACTTCTTATTTTATCTCAAAAATTGCCTCTACTTCAACAGAAGCTCCTAAAGGTAAAGACGAACAACCTATTGCTGCTCTTGCATGTTTTCCGCGGCTCTGAAAAACTTCTATCATTAAGTCCGATACCCCATTTATGACTAAAGCATGTTCTGTAAAAATTGAAGTTGCATTGACAAATCCATTTATTTTAATAACACGCGAGACACGATCAAGATTATGACCGCAGGCTTGGTTTAGTTGGGATAGTAGGTTGAGTCCGCAAATTCTGGCTGCTTTTTGTCCGTCTTCAATCGCGATATCCTCACCCAGCCTTCCGCTATAAAGCAACTTTCCTTCAAAAAAGGGAATCTGACCAGATATAAAGATTAAATTTTCAGAAATTGTATATGGAAGATAGTTGGCAACCGGGTTCGGTGTTTTAGGTAAATCTATTTTTAATTCTTTTAATCTTTGATTTATTAATTTTGACATGTGATATCTTTTTACCAAAGTATTAAATCATAAAATATTTAAAATATTAATTAATAATTGTAGCTTTAATATTTTAAACTGGATCTAGTTTAGTTCAATCTAACATCGTTTTGAAATTATTTAAGAAAAAGAGGGGTGTAATAGGTAGTTCAAAGCCAGATAGGCCAACACTTTTTACACCCCTAGTCACCAGGGAGGAACTATATATTCTTTTCCATTAATATGTCCTTATTTATGAGCACCCGCTTGTCGCCCCACACGTGTTACACTTGAGACAGGTTCCATTTCTTACTAACGTAAAATTTCCGCACTCGCCGCAGGCATCTCCCTCATATCCTTTCATTCGGGCTTCCAGCACTTGGTCCTCTTTTAATAGTTTTTCATTTTTTAACAGCGTTTGTGTATTATCATGAGCCAATTCTCGAACATCGCTATTGTCGATTTCTTTTTCATCCTCAAAGTTGTCGTAATCATAGACTTCAATATTTGAAGTATTTTTAGTATTAATATTGCTAGTTGCAGCGCTCGAACGGATAAAACCTTGGCTTGTAAGGCGTTCCATCACCTTTTGGGTGGCTGAACTGACGATGTTTTCTTCGCCTTCGCCTCTACCCACGCTGTCAGGCATAAGGTCATCGGGTTGAACATGAGCCAAATCATTGCGTCCTAGATAAGAAACTGCAAGCTCACGAAACAAATAATCTAGGATGGAGGTAGACATTTTAATTGAGTCATTACCCTCCACCAATCCGGAAGGCTCGAAACGGGTAAAAGTAAATGCTTCAACAAACTCTTCCAGGGGCACGCCATACTGAAGGGCTATAGAGACAGCGATTGCAAAATTATTCATTAAACTTCTAAAGGCTGCTCCTTCTTTGTGCATATCAATAAAAATTTCGCCAACTCGCCCATCTTCATATTCACCAGTTCTTAAATAAACTTTATGTCCACCCACAGTAGCTTTTTGTGTGTAACCCTTTCTTCTATCTGGCAACCTCAGACGATTGGCCATAAATCCCTCTATAATCTGTTTTGCAACTGTCTCAGCTTTTAAGATAGATGGTTTTACTTCGGTATCCGAAGTGGTCAAATCTTCATCAAGCGTTTGAGAGTTTAAAGGTTGCGATAGTTTAGATCCGTCTCGATATAGTGCGTTTGCTTTGAGACCAAGTTTCCAAGAGAGCATATATGCGTCTTTACAGTCTTCTATCGTAGCCGAATTGGCCATATTGATGGTTTTTGAAATACTACCTGAGATAAATGGTTGGGATGCGGCTAGCATGCGTATGTGGCTCTCGACTGATAAAAATCTTTTTCCTGTGCGTCCGCACGGATTTGCACAGTCAAAAACGGCAAGATCACTCTCTTTTAAGTGCGGAGCTCCTTCTAGCGTCATTGAGCCACATACAAAATTATTTGCATTACTAATTTCCTCTGAACTAAAGCCTAACTCAGAGAGCATATCAAAACTAATATCGTTTAATTGGTCTTCAGAAAAACCTAGTTCATTAGAACAAAAACCCTCGCCTAAAGTCCACTTGTTAAAAACAAATCTGATATCAAACGCATCGGCTAACGCCGCTTCGACCGCAGAAATAGCTTTTTGGTTAAAACCTCTTGCCTCCAAGCTTTTATGGTTAACTGATATGCTATCTTTAAGTGTCCCATTTCCAACAGCATACTGAATTATTTCTTTAATTTGAGATTCTGAATATCCCAGTTTTAAAAGCGCAACAGGAACAGTTTGATTGATGATTTTAAAATACCCACCTCCAGCTAATTTTTTAAACTTTACCAGAGCAAAATCTGGTTCAATGCCAGTTGTATCGCAGTCCATTAACAAGCCTATCGTCCCGGTTGGCGCTATTACAGATACTTGAGCATTACGGTATCCATTTTTCTCACCTAAACTAAGCGCCTGATCCCACGATTGGCGCGCTAATTCAATTATCTTTTGAGCATCCTTATTTTTACTATCTGTTAGCGGTACAGGTAAAATAGTCAATTCTTCATACTTATTTCTCTCTCCCATCGCTGCTAACCTATGATTGCGAATAACGCGAAGCATTGGTTTGGAATTCTTTTTGTAGCCCGGGAAAGGTCCCAATATTGAAGCCATCTCGGCTGAAGTGGAGTAGGAAACTCCGGTCATCAATGAAGAGATAGCTGCGCACAAGGATCGCCCTTCATTGCTATCGTAGGGAAGACCCAATGACATTAAGAGACCACCGATGTTTGCGAAACCAAGTCCTAAAGTTCTATATTCGTAGGAAAGTTTGGCTATCTCTGGTGATGGGAATTGCGCCATTAATACTGCAATTTCTAAATTGATTGTCCATAGGCGGGTTGCATGTGAAAACGCAGAACCATCAAAAACCCCATCACTATCCTGAAACGCCTTTAAGTTTAATGAAGCTAAATTACAGGCAGTGTTGTCAAGAAACATATACTCTGAGCATGGATTTGATGCATAAATTCTGTCTGTATTTGGACAAGTGTGCCAATCATTTATGGTGGTATCATATTGAATACCCGGATCGGCACACGACCAGGCAGCTTCTCCTATTTGTTGCCAAAGATCACGTGCATTGATTGTTTTCGCTACTTTGCCGTCTCTACGTTGGATTAATTTCCAATCTGAACCTTCTTCCACGGCACGCAGAAAATCATCAGTTACCCGAACGGTGTTGTTTGAATTTTGTCCAGCAACTGTCAGATAGGCCTCTGAGTCCCAATCCGTGCTGTAAGATTCGAATTCCATTTCGGTAAACCCTTGTTTGGCGTAATCGATAGCTCTTTGGATATAACTCTCTGGAAGTAAAGCTTTTCGGGCGCCAGTGATAGCGGATTGTAGTTTATTATTTATCTTCGGATCAAACCGATCTAAATCTTCTCTATTTTCATTGCATGCGCTTAAAATCGCATTCAAATTAATTTCTGCGGCTTTAGATCCGGCAACTAATGCCGCTACTTTTTGTTCTTCTTTGACCTTCCAAGTTATAAAACTCTCGATATCGGGATGGTCAGCATCTAAAATTACCATTTTCGCAGCTCGTCTCGTTGTCCCTCCTGATTTAATCGCACCAGCCGCACGATCACCAATTTTCAGGAAGCTCATAACGCCTGATGAACGACCACCACCTGATAAGGGTTCATTAGAACCTCTCAAATTTGAAAAATTTGTTCCGGTTCCTGAACCGTATTTGAATAATCGAGCTTCTCGCACCCACAAATCCATTATCCCACCATCATTGACTAAATCATCGTTGATACTTTGGATAAAACAAGCGTGAGGCTGGGGATTCTTATATGCTGAGTCCGACTTGGTTAACTTCCCAGAAACATAATCGATGTAATAGTGACCTTGAGAAGGACCATCAATCCCATATGCCCAATATAGGCCAGTATTGAACCATTGTGGTGAATTAGGGGCGCACATTTGCATGCAAAGCATGTAAATCATCTCATCATAGTAACTCAGAGCATCTTCTTCCGTGTCAAAATAACCGCCTTTCCAGCCCCAGTAAGTCCATGTTCCCGCTAATCTATGGAAAACCTGTTTAACGCTATCTTCTCCATCGTAATCGGTAAGATTTTTTTTCTTTTCCGTATTTTTCAAAACGGGTTCACTGCGCCATAACCAAGAAGGCACCATTTCTTCTTCAATTTTAACAACCTTTTTTGGGACTCCAGCTTTTCTAAAATACTTTTGAGCTAATACATCACAGGCGACTTGCGACCAATTTGATGGGACCTCAATGTTTTTTAGCGAAAATACAATTGATCCATCGGGATTTCGTATTTCGCTGGTGGTTTTTCTGAATTCTATTCCGTTATATGGGCCTTCTGCCTTATTTGTAAACTTACGTTTTATTTGCATGGGACCCCCGCGGTTAAGTGGAATACTATCTAGTGATCAACACTCAGTATAAGATATATCCCATCATATTATTTATCGTTGGCTATCTAAACCTGAATCAGTTTTAAGAAATCAACTATATAAAGTACGATTGATCTTATTTGACCCAAAATTTAGTATGTGGTTTTTTTCGACGCAAGTAAAATTTCAATCTATATACGTATTTCGATGATAAACTACAATATGTAGTCAATTGAATATTTAAATACAATATAATCAGTCGGTTATAGCGTATTATTAAAAAAATTTATAAATATATTATTTTGTTATCAGTATCAGGTAGTTAACATATTTTTTTAACCTAATAGATTAAGTTTATTAATTGTTAACACATATGGTCTTTTATTGAAGTGAGCAAAATTAGAGAATCAAGTCCGCTAAATTCTTTATTACTCTGTTGACTGGTTCAACCCAGTCTCCAGGATTATTTTGTTTGAATAATCTAGTTTTCGGATACCATATAGCTGATTGATTCCCGATCCATCTCCAGTTTGGGGTGAATGGTAAAATAACCCAAGTTTCGATGCCCATCGCTCCAGCAAGATGGGCCATATATGTATCTATACTTATGATTAGGTCACAGTTGGAAATAATTGAAGCTGTATGCTCAAAATCTCCAAGTCTACCTGATAAATCGGTAATATTAGATCGCTTCTTAAGCAAATTCTCTACATCTTCGTTATATTGATGTTGAAGAATTATAAAATTAGCATCGATATTTTGCTCAAAAATTGGAAATATATCAAAAAAATGACAAGATCTATTTCGATAGGGATCGTTTTGATTTTGAGTTCGGCCCGACCAAGTTATACCTATTTTAAATTTTGTTTTTGGGCAGTATAATTTTCTGCTTTTGTATTTCGGGAATATGTATGATTTTCCATCGATATTAGATAGATTAATTTTTAAGATATTAGGTATACTCATAAGAGGTACGAAATAATCAAAAGTTGTATTAATGTTGTTGATATTTGTTACCAACTTTATATCTGAGCAATTATTTAGAAGCGCCATTAATGGTTCTGGGCAGGCTATGACAATATTACCCCCATTACTGTCAATTTTAGAGATTAACCTAATAAATTGAATTATATCTCCATAACCTTGTTCGGTATGAACCAGCAATGTTTTGTTATTTAACGACTCTCCTTTCCATCTTTTTCCTTCATAATCTGATTTATTCTGAGAACGCCACTCATATTCTTCCCAGCCTCTTAAATATTCTGATCTCGACAATAATATCAATGCTAGATTTTCGTGTGCCTCTTTGAAATTAGGAGAATGTTGTATCGCTCTCTCAAAATATGATAAAGCGATAGTAGAATTGCCCAAAACCATCGCAATAACGCCCATCGTATTTATTACGATTGCTAGAATATCTTTAGAAAGTTTTATTTTTGTATTTAAAAGTAACTTTAACAAATTATTAGCTTCATGTGGCTGGCCAGTTTCAAGATAATAATTTGCAATATTTATGGTAATTGATGGAGAATTTGGCTCAATTGATTGGGCGCGCTTCAGTATTTCTATGGCATCTTCTAATTGGCCATCTTTTTGAAGCAGTCTACCTAAATTATTTAGAGCTTCAAAATAATTAGAACTAATTGCAATAGCTTTTTTGTAATATTTAATGGCTTTAATGGGTACATTTAATTTTTCGTAAATAATAGCTAGAGAAAAGTTTGTCTGTGAATTTTTCATACTGAGCTTTTGTGCTATAATTGCGTATCTGAGAGCATCTTGAAGTTTTCCAGTTTTTCGTAAACAGATTGCTAAGTTGTGATGTGCTTCCATCATTGAAGGAGCTAACTCAATAATATTTTTATATAATATTATTGCACCTGACCATTTTTCATTTTTTTGGAAACTATGCGCTTGCTCGAATAAAGATATTACGTCTTTAAATGTGTCCTCACTCATTTAATCGTACTCTGCAACAATCTTTTTTAATCACAAAATATTTTAGTTGTATGTGTTTGCCATTGTATCTATTGGATTGTTATTGGCATGTATTGAAGTTGCTTGATTTACTAAATTAAAAAATCAATCTAAAGTATTTATGTTGATACGTTATCATAACTGTAAAAAAATAAAATTTAAAGAGAGTTTTAAATAATGAGTTTACGTACACGGATTTATACATTTCTTAATGGAGAGTTGGTTGGTGAAGATGAATTTCAAAATACGTATTATCGCAGTAAAAAGAAAAGACTGAAAAAGAAGGAACGTCGATGGGTTGTATATCATGGAATAGCTGATGCTTCCTCAGTTCCAGCTGAGTGGCACGCATGGTTGCATTATACCGTCGATGAACCACTTACGGAAGCGGCCGCTCAGTCATATAGCTGGCAGAAGCGCCACTCAGTTAATAAGACAGGAACGTTGGAGGCTTATTCGCCGTATAAAAAAGATTTATTAGATGACCAAACTGGAGGTCCGAAAGCGCCAGGCTCTTATGAGCCCTGGGCCCCAAATTGAATACAAAATATAATATTATTTTTTTATACCCTGATTCATTCTTAGAAACTTGTTAAATCTGGATAAATAATTGTTTATAAAAAAATCAATCATATTGCTTATATCTCTATTATTTTCCAATAATTTATTCGCGGAAAACTATAATACGGCAGTAATTAGGGGTTTGGATAAAGTCACAGCTACGGTTATAACTTTCGAGGCTTCAATCGGCCAAACAATTAAGTTTGGTACACTCGAAATAATGGTAAGAGCCTGCATTAAAAGTAGTCCTGAAGAGCCTCCAGAGAGCAGTGTTTTTATAGATGTTTGGGAGACCCGCCCATCTCAGTCGACGATAAGTGTTTACCGCGGCTGGATGATTGCCTCTAGTCCCTCGTTGGCAGCAATGGAGCACCCGGTCTATGATCTTTGGATAATTGACTGCAAGTCGCAATCTTGAATGGCCTTTATAAAAATCACTATTCTTTCAACAATGCCTCCAACATATGCTGATTTGAGTATTTTTGACAAAAACTGGCAGACTTTAATAGAGCATATTGAAGTTTTTTATGGTAGGTTTTACGTGAGATTTCTATAACACCCATTTTCTCGAGATGATCAGTTGTGAATTGCGTATCCAGTAGAACAAAACCTCTATCTTTAAGCAGAGCAACCAGATGGACTAAAGAAATTTTGCTCGCATTTGATTCCCGAGAAAACATGCTTTCACCGAAGAAAGCTCCGCCGAGCGAAATACCGTATAAGCCACCAACTATTTTGTCCTTTTTCCAACATTCGACAGAATGAGCATATCCCATTTTATGTAAGTCTGTATATGCTTCAATAATCTCTTGATTTATCCATGTTTCGGACCTTGTTGAAGATAATCTCGCACACTCTTTTATGATGTGGTCAAAATTATGATTATATGTCACGTGAAAATGCTCTCGTCTCAACGTTTTTCTGAGGCTTTTAGAAACATGTAAACATTCTAGCGGCAAAATACCACGTTTTTCCGGGTCAATCCAAAAAACGTTTTTATCGGAATGGTTGTCAGCCATCGGAAATATGCCAATAGAGTACGCTTTTATTATATTGGCTGGAGTAAGAGAGCTTTGGTTTGAAATCTTGTCAGAAGATTGATTCATTTTAAAAAATTTCAAAGTATATTATATTTAAGCTCACCTATAGTAACTTATAAGCAGCTCTTAATGCTAGCTCATAGCTATCACTTCCGAACCCACAAATTACGCCGTTTGCAGCTTTTGAGATATAAGAAACTTGGCGATATGACTCTCTTTGATAGATATTTGAAAGATGGACTTCAATTATGGGTATCGTAATATTTCGTAGAGCATCTAAAATAGCTATAGAAGTATGGCTATACGCTCCACCGTTAATGATAATAGAAGAATGCTGAAGAATTGATTCCTGAACCCAGTCAACTATTTCTCCCTCGTTATTGCTCTGCCTAAAATCTGTAGTCAATCCCAGCTCTAATCCTATTTTTTGGCATAGTTTGTCTATCTCATCTAGAGTTTGCTCTCCATAAATTTCTGGTTCCCTTGCTCCTAATTGATTTAAATTGGGACCATTTATGATTAGTACTGGTTTTGTCATAATAACCTCTTAAATATATTTATAGTTATATTTACAAATTTTACTTAATAAAGTAAGTCCTTAAAAAATTACTGAACTTTTTTTAAGATATACAAATAAACCTAGTTGAAAGGTACTAGTTGGCAAGGCATAATTCGGAAATCTATCATTGGAAGTAAAAGAATGAATATTAAAGTCAACGGTGAAAGTCTTGAAATATTGGATCCATTAACCATTGATGGGTTACTAAAGCGCTTCAATTTGGATGGCACAAGGGTGGCTATTGAGAGAAATTTAGAAATTGTTCCTAAGTCAAATTATTCAGAAATAAACATTGCGGATGGTGATCAAATAGAAATTGTGCATTTTATTGGTGGTGGTAATACAAACCTTAAATTTTAATCTGGAGAGTAAATTGGCAAAAGAGAACTTTGATGATGGATTTGAGGTCGCGGGACAAAAATTTAATTCGCGGCTTTTGGTTGGTACAGGAAAATATAAAGATTTTGAAGAAACTGCAGCCGCCATTGAGGCATCTGGAGCTGAGATAGTTACCGTTGCAGTGAGGCGGGTAAATATCTCGGACCCAAGCCAACCAATGCTTGTAGATTATGTTGACCCTAAAAAATATACATTTCTTCCTAATACTGCGGGTTGTTTTACAGCTGATGACGCAGTTAGAACGTTACGTTTAGCACGTGAGGCCGGAGGATGGAATTTAGTAAAACTCGAGGTTCTGGGTGATGAGAAAACACTTTATCCTAAAATGATTGAGACTCTAGAAGCCGCTCAAATTCTTTTAAAGGATGATTTTAAAGTTATGGTTTATTGTAGCGATGATCCTATTATGGCTAAACGTCTGGAAGATATGGGGTGTCATGCAATTATGCCTTTAGCGGCGCCGATAGGCTCTGGGCTGGGTGTTCAAAATCCTGTAACTATTCGTTTAATCAAAGAGCAGTCAAAAGTTCCGGTGTTGGTTGATGCTGGTGTTGGTACAGCATCTGATGCAGTTATAGCTATGGAACTTGGTTGTGATGGAATATTGATGAATACTGCGATTGCAGCTGCAAAAGATCCAGTAAAAATGGCTAAATCAATGAAGTTAGGAGTTGAAGCTGGAAGACTTTCTTATTTGGCTGGACGTATGCCCCGTAAACAATATGCGGATCCGTCATCACCATTAGCTGGTTTGATTTAATACGAAATTAAAAGAGATGGCTCTTTTAAGTAATCAAATATCAAAATTGATTTTAGATGCTTCGGTTTTACATAACAGTAATTCATTCGGCGAAGCGGAAAAAATATATCGGGTGCTATTAGAAAATGATCCCGATAATGCGCATTACCTTAATTTGTTAGGCACCAGTATTGCCCAAGCTGGTGATCCAATTAGGTCTCTTGAAGCGGTTGACTTAATGAAGAGGTCAATAAAAATTTTGCCCGATTATGCGCCGTATCAAATTAATTTAGGCGTTTTACTTCAAGATTTAGGTGAATTTGAGAGAGCTAAATATCAATATGAGTTAGCCATATTACTAGATAAAAAAAATTCAAATTCTTATTATAATTATGGGAAGCTATTTAAGCAATTAGGCTTAATTGAAGAAGCTTTATCTATGTATAAACAAACACTTTTAGTAGACCCTAATCGTCATGACGCGTTGGTAAATATAGGTAATATTTTTCATGATATGGGCGATTATCAGCGTGCAATTAAGTTTTTTAATTTATCTTTTAAAATCGCACCGGAGTCGAGTTTATCAATAATTAATTTAGCTAATACATACCGAAAAATCGGAAAAACTAGAACAGCTATATCTTATTATCAAAAAGCACTGGGGATATCTAGGCATGATGGTTTGCGCATTAAAATGCTTTTAACGGTTCCAATAATCTATAAGGATCGAGAACATATATCAGCAACCCGTAACTATTTTCTAACTAATTTAAACTCTTTATTGAGAGCTCAATTAAAGTTATTGGATCCCTCTTTAGAAATAGCATCAACAAATTTTTTTTTGGCATATCAGGGAGAGTCTGATTGTTTAATACAAAAAAAGATCGCAGATCTGTTATTAAAAGCGTGTCCAAAACTTAATTTTATCGCACCGCATTGTAAAAGTATTATTGCTCGTTCAAAAAAGATTAAAATTGGATTCTTATCTGCCTATTTTAGGCAACATTCAGTTGGGAAATTAATGCAAGGTTTGATCTCTTCTATATCTCAAGAAAAATTTGAAGTGATTGTTTTTGTAACAGACGAACTAGATATTGAAAACGATTTAATCTCAAGAAAGATATGCGACTCTGCTAACAAGTTAGTTCGATTGCCGGATAGCACATTTGAGTCTCAGAGCACTATCGCGTCTGAATCTTTGGATATCTTGTTTTATCCAGATATTGGAATGGACATTCGAACATATTTTCTAGCATTTTCTAGATTGGCCCATATTCAGTGCGTTACCTGGGGCCACCCCGATACTACTGGTATTCCAAATATTGATTTTTTTATTTCAAGTATTTTTACTGAACCAGCCTCTGGCTCTGAACACTATAGTGAAAAACTATTTAAGTTAAATACATTACCTACTTTTTATTTACCTATCCAAATTCCTAAAAAAATGAAAAACCGTTATGAGTTAGGTCTTTCTTCATCATGCTTAATTTATTTATGTCCCCAAAATATTATTAAATACCATCCCGATATTGATATAATTTTTGCTTCAATTTTACGGAACTTACCGTCAGCTAATATTGTAGTTCTTGGTGGTATTGTTAACGAGTGGACAAGTAAGTTAATTAAACGGTGGGCTGAAAATATATCCGATGTAGCTGATCGAATAATTATTGTCTCAAGGCAGAGCCCACAAGATTTCATGAGTTTGCAATCAGCTGCCGATATTGTTTTGGATACGCCTTATTTTAGTGGTGGCAACACTTCTTTGGAATCGTTTGCTCTTGGAAAACCCATAGTAACATTGCAGTCTAATTTAATGCGCGGCCGTGTCACTGCTGGAATGTATAAAGCGATGGGCATTGATGACTGTATCGCTCATAATATTGAACAATATATTAAAATCGCGATTAAATTGGCTGATGATAAGCAATTCAGGGATGAAATCAAAGAAAAAATTTTGAAATCTAAATATATTCTATTTGAAAACACTGAAGTTATTAAAGAATTTGAAAAGTTTTTTATTTCTGAGTTCAATAAAGTTATTTCGACCCAATAATATCACTGGAAATATAATGGATTTTGTTCGACTACCAATTATTCCTTAACTCCCTGAGTTTAATAAAAACTGTTTTTTCATCGAGTATATCTGGTAAATCTGAGAAACTCTCGCGTAATTTACTAATAATGTTATCGTTATTTAGCCTAAGGAAGGTGTTTATCTCTCTTTCGAGACCAATATTAGTAATAATGGCTTGGTTTGGGTCATGATTTTCTAGTTTCATTAACAATTCCCTTGCCCGATTATTTTCTGGTTCTCTATCAAGCGTAAACTCCAGGTTATTTATTATATAGTCGTGGCCCGGATATATAAGGGTATTATCAGGTAATTGGGCTAGCTGATTGCTGAATGTATTATAAAGGTCATCTGGGTGGCCTCCGCCTTTACAATTGCCAGCTCCGGCATTGAATAAAGTATCCCCCGCAAAAAGAGCTGGTATATCTGTGAGTGATTTAAGGCAAACATGGCTCATCGTATGACCAGGTGTATCCATAACTTGCAACTCAACCGAATTTCCTAATTTAATCAAATCACCTGCATTTAGACCAATATCCATTCCTGGTATTTGGCTCCTTGCCCCAGAATGAGCTAGTACCTGTGCTCCTGTTCGTGCCACGACTTTATCGTTCCCACCAATATGATCGTGATGGTGATGGGTATTAAGTATTCTGGTAATATCCCAACCTTTATTTTTCGCTACGGTCAAACATTTTTCAGCATCAAGCGGATCGATTGCAATTGCTTCTCCAGTTTCTGGGCAAGCAATTAAATAATTGAAATTCCGAAAATCATTACCAGTCCAGATCTGTTCAACTATCATCTGATATCTCCATTATGACGGGAAGAAATAATTAACTATCTCGTTATAGCCTTCTGGCTCTTATCTGGAAATCAATTTTTTGTTTTAGTAAAAAAAATTAATCAGCTTTAATCAAATTGCAAAATTTAATATTTAATGTTTATAAAAATTCAGTACTTATTCAGTTTCTAGTTAAGTGCTGCTTGTTAAATGTCATAGCATTTTGTTAATAAAGATAGGCGACAAATAAAATAAAAAATAAAAAAAAGATGCTGAGGAAAAATAATAAATGAAAATAAAAATAGATTTATTTAGCGATACCAAAACGAGGCCTTCTCAAGCAATGCTGAATGCGATGGTTTCAGCAGATGTAGGTGATGAGCAAGCGGGCGAGGACCCCACAACTCGCGCACTAGAGGATAAAGTCGCTGCGCTTCTTGGTAAGGAGGCTTCTTTATTTGTCCCATCTGGTACAATGTGCAACCAAATTGCAATGGCAGTATATTGCAAACCAGGTGATGAAATTATAGCAGATAAAACGGCCCACATCATTAATTTTGAGTCTGGTGGCGCAGCTGTCATTGCTCGAGCGATGATAAAACCGTTGGATGGAATTAATGGAATTTATACTTTTGATCAAGCTAAGGAAGCAATAAGGTCTGATTTTAGGCATTCACCAACCTCAAAAATGATTGCGATTGAGCAAACAGCTAACCTAGGTGGTGGCACTGTATGGCCCTTGAAATTATTAAAGTTAATTCAGGGGTTAGCGAGAGAAAATAATATTGTTATGCACATGGATGGCGCCAGGCTTTTAAATGCGGTTGTCTCTAGCGGCACCTCATCTGCTGATTTTTCCTCAACCGTTGATAGTGTATGGATAGATCTTTCTAAAGGTCTTGGCTGTCCTGTTGGCGGAGTACTGGCGGGCACTGAAGACTTTATAAAAGAGGCTTGGCCATGGAAACAGCGTCTCGGAGGCTCTATGCGTCAGTCAGGTGTACTAGCGGCGGCAGGTATTTATGCATTAGACCATAATATTGATCGAATGGAAATTGATCACGAAAATGCGCGAATTCTTGCTAAAGGGCTTGCGCAAATTTCAGGTATTAATATTCCGCAAAGCACAATAGATACAAATATTGTATTAATAAATGTAGAGGATGCAAAATTAACAGCTTCGCAAATATCCGTTGAACTCCAAAAAGTAGGTATTCGTATTGGTGCAATTAATAATAATTATATGCGTGCAGTGACGCATCTGGATGTTGATAAGGCTGATGTTATTGAAGCTATTAATGCCTTTGCAAAGATTTGTAATCTTAATTAATTTTAAAACTTAACTTAGAAAAAGCCTTCCGTAATATCTGCTCAACTAGGTTGGGTGTTTTCGCTTTAGCAAATATAAATCCTAAATATTTATTTCCTTCTGGTAAAGGTAGAACCTTGGAGCCAATAGGAATAGTAATCTTAAGATCATTAACGCCTTTAATAGCTTGAGCTTCGAGTATACCATCGATCCGTTCTAATACTCCTGCTTTAGGAATAGGTATCATCATTACACCTGAAGATATTTTTTCACGATCAGGTAATATTGGTATACCGAGTGCATGATTAAGAATGATATCTTCAAGTGTCAAACCATCTCCAAACTTGAGGCTTCGAGAGCACAAGCCACCAATAGAACGAGCCGCTATTTCGATTACACATGGTCCTCTATGATTGGCATTTTCTCTTTTAGGGGTGATACGCAATTCAATATGAATAGGACCTTCATTTAAGCCAATTGCATTGGCAGCTTGCTCTGCCATATTCTTAATTAAATATTTTATTTCTTCCGACTTGCGTGATGGTGTTACATAAATTGTTTCTTCAAAATAAGGACCCTCGAGCGGATCAGGCTTATCGAACAAAGCTAGTGTGTTAAGTTTACCATTTATCATTACCCCCTCAAGTGCAACTTCTTCACCCTCTATATATTCTTCAATTAGTATTTCTGGTAATATCTCCATTTTATGTTTTAATTTTAGATTTAGCACAATTTTTTTTACTCTTTCAAAGGCAATAATAAATTCTTTAGCATTATTCGCCCTGATCACCCCTTGGCTAGCTGAGAGGTTTAGGGGTTTTAAGACGCATGGATAATCTAACTTGGCAGACACACCTATAGGATTGTCGTTCAGTTTTATTTTCTGGAAATTTGGTGAGGGCAGATCATTTTGATATAACTTCTGCCTTAACAAAAGTTTGTTTCCAGTAAGTCTAATTGTCTCTGGACTGTTATGGGCCAAACCCAATTTTTTTGATCCTTCGGCGGCGATAATACCAGTCATTTCATCTACCGGAACAATAGCACTAAGGGGATATTTTCTATTAAATTCCTCGATAGTAGCCACAGCTAATCTCGTTTTCTTAAAATCAATTGAGACCGTTCCGCCATTTGAAATGGATCCTAAAACTTGAGCTTCATTTGAACCAACTGTTACATCAACACCCAAACGGTGAGCAGATGAAACAAAATCACTCACCCTGTATGATGTCGATGGAATAAGTAAAAGTAGGCGGGGCATTAGAGACGAGCGAGCTGTTCTTCTGTTGGTTCGGCGCAGCAGAACCAAGGCTCACTCATGCTTGGAATCTTTAATTGGCTCTGCTTATTGATATATGGCATTTTTGTTTTATTGGAACCTTTTATCTTTAATGTCGCCTTATAAATAGTTTTAAAGATTTCCTCTCGGGAATATTTTTTTTGTGTGCCTGTTTCGACTATATTTTGTACTATTGAACAGAGTTTTTCGACGCTTTGGATTTTGTTTTCCCATCGATAACTAAGGGCTTCTTGATTATATTCTTTCAGATAAGGTTTTATTTGGGGAAGATTTAATAAGTACGATTCATTTGGAATGAGGAGACGGATCGCTAGCTGAATCGGAGCAACATTTTCTATCAAATTTAACTCCGCAATTGTATTTAATAAATCGATAAAACCATCAATTGTGGTCCACGGAGTAAAAGGAACAAAGGTAGGAGACAGTATTATCCCTATTTTTTGAGCTATTCTTGTAGCTACTACAAAGTCAGAACGAGTATGACCTTTATTTAGAAGATTAAGAATATTTTCCTCTACAGACTCAACAGCTGTTGTTATAAATAAACAACCCGCTTCTTTTAACATAGGAAGTAAGTCTTGATGTTTGAGAATATGCTCAACCTTTATAGTGGCATCGAAAGTAATTTCTGGAAATTCATCACGAAAACTTATTAAAATATCCTTAGCGTGACCAGGTCCGTTAAAAAAATCTGGGTCACCAAAACTAATGTGTTGCGCTCCTTTCTCTATTTGCTGCCTAATATCATCCAGAACTAAATCCTGTGGAATAATCCTAAAACGCCCATGGTAAACAGGAACTACTGGACAATGGCGGCACTTATGCTTACAGCCTCTGCTCGTTTCAGTATAACCAACAATTTTTATTGAATTATCTGGCATTATGAGATGGGCGTACTCATCTAAATCTGGAAGTCCGTTCCTTAATGGCTTAATAAATTTCTGTTTTTTAATTGAAATTAAGTTTAATTTTGAAGAAGAAATATCGTTTAATATTTTTTTACATACTTCTAATAATCCATCTTCGAATTCTCCACCAATAAAACTATCACCGCCAATTGTTCTCAAATAGTCAGCATTTAAAGGTGCATAGAGGCCATAAAATACAATGTGAGCAGAAGAATTTAGTTGTTTCAATTTTGGGAGTAGGGCGATAGATAATCTTGTCGCTGTATGCATTTGCAGGTAAAGCCCAATTACATTCGCATCTATAACGGCTCTCTCATTTAATTTGTCTACGGCTAGGTCGTTACATGTGACGGTAATTCCAGCATTAGTTAAAGTTGCAGCGGGTGATGCTAAACTAAATGGTTGGTGTCCCAAGTCATAAGTTGAAATTAAGAGTACTTTCATTTCTATTTTGCTGGTGCGCCACCTTTTCCAGCAGAGTAATATGGATTTGAACCACCTGCATGGTCAGTTACGTCTAACACTGCAACGATTTCGGGTACAGCATTTTTTATTTCGACCTCTACCCCTTGTTTAAGAGTAACGTCTGCCATTCCACATCCCTGGCAACCCCCTTCAAGTCTTACGTAGGCCTTGTCATCTTTGACATCAATAAGCGATATATGTCCTCCATGGCTAGCAATTGATGGATTAATACGTTCGTCAAGAATCTGTCTAATTTTTTGGCCTTCTGGGGTTTCTAATCCGGGTTTTGGGAGTGCTTCTCTATAGTCTTTTACAGCTCTAACCTCTGGTATATAATGGCTGAATATATTTGTCATGCCTCCCACTAGACCTAGTGTTGGCCCTATAAACTCGACATAAATTATTCCATCCACAAAGCCTTTATAGATTACAGATCCTTCCATCTGCTCTGCAGCGGGAGCGACCCTGGTGCTCATTAATTCCTCAATCTTTTCAACCGCTTCCTTGTTTTCAGGAATGGGAGCTAAAAATTTCTCTAATTTAGATTCAAACTCGATATCAATATCACTGCTAATATTTATTATAGGATCCCCAGACTGATAGTGATCCATTATTGCTCCGAGGATCATTGGCTTTAGCATTTGCCATTCTGTCTCAGTATCCTTAACAACCGTTATGAAATCTTCATACAAAAGTACGTTAATAATACCCGTGATCTTAAATAGTCTACTCGCAAGTGGTGAGCGCTCCGCAGCTTCATCGTTAAGAAATTCTGCGTTTCCAGCTGATAGAACTGTCTGACCTGGAAAGAATTTCATTCGTGCCGGATCGGGCATTGTTTCTGTTTGAATAAACATACTTTTTCTCCTGTAATTTTACTGCCCCAAACCTTAAACTGACTTTAGTTGATAGGTAGAATTTTTGCTAGTTATTTATTAGGTATTAAAGTGTATTTACCCTTTTTTCAAACATAGCCTTTATGGTTACAAACCCCTATTTTGATCAACCAAACAATAGTTCTAAGAAGTTTTCTTTCGCTAGCTTCAGGCATTCTGTCTAAAATATCGTTAACACTTTGAAAGGGGTATTGCTCAAGCTTTAAGATTAATTCTGTAATATCCTCAAAACTTAAAAGCGGTTCTGGATAAACTAAACAAATTTTTAATTTAAGAAGTTTAATAATTTCATCCCAATTTTTAACTTTGAGAAAAATATGATCATTCTTGGAAAGTTCTGAAGTTGGAAAATCTGCAAACAAAGAAAATGGATCCCAATGAGAAGGATGAGAATTTTGTTCTTTTTGATTCAATTGCTCTAATTTTTCCGCGTTCCGTCGCAAGTCGAGCTCCGACCATAGGTTGTCATAAGCTGGTATAATTTTTGCCCAGTCAAAAACGCCCTTGGCTCGTTCCTTCGCCGTTTGGCCCATTTCGTGACGTTTCTCTGGATTATTGATCAAAGTCTTTAGAGCATTTGTTAACTCACCAATATTAATAGCCGTCGATTGTTGGGTGGCTGCTAAATAGTCGCCATAATGGGTTTGACCGGAAAAGTATTTGTACGCAATGTCTCTACCCGCGTCTTGAGGCGCCATCAGCGTGGGAATTTTATACCCGTCTATTTCATGGCGAACGGTATCACGGTATCCATCCCAATCTGAGACCACAACTGGAAGACCTGACGCCATTGCCTCTATTGGTGTCAAACCAAAACTCTCCTGAACATTGTCAGCGAGTGAGCAAAATATATCTGATGCAGCCCAGGCACCGTTCGGGAAGTTACTATCATTATCTTCAACAAATATAACACGACAGATATTACATATTTGGTTTATTGCAATCTCAAAGGATTGCTTATTAAAATCATCGTTAAAATAGCCATGAAAAATAATACTTACGGGAAATTTGGTTTCTGATGCTATGTGCTCGGCACTTAACAATAATGGGAGAGGGTTAGCCTTTGCCAGAAAGTTAAGTCTACCTGAGTACAAAATAACAACTTCTTTATCTTGTATATGCAGTAATTTTCTTTGTCGTTTTCGTTCCTTTGGAACCGAAATTTTATCAAAAAAATGAGCATCTATGCCTAAGGGTATGATTGGAAGTTGAATATCGCAAGAAAACGATTTACATCCGCGTTCGTTCAAGTAATCTTGCCAATTATTTATCAGCGTCTGAACAACTGATTTAATGGCTTTAGACGGGCATACTAATGCGTCCCAATCTTGCGTTGGCGCGATTACTATTTGATTTATAATATCTCTGACTCGATCAGTTGCTACATTATGAACGAGCCCCGATAAACTGTAAAGAGTTGTCCCATAGTAATACCGTGTCCAACTAAATTTGACTATGTTAGGGTCGGGCCGGAAAATATTTCCATAATTTGATAATGTCTTGGCATCGTTCTGATTTACCCCAATACAATCAGACTCTTTAATTTTTGCCAACTCTGCGAATTTTTTAAAGTCATTCAAAGCGCTCTCGTTAGGACAAACACAGGGAAATTCATTCTGACTTTTATACCGAAAAAAAGCTTTAATGAATTCATTGCTGGCTATATTTATTCCTAAGGGTTTGGAGTTATCGTAGCTTTCGCCATCAAAATTAATAGCTGTTAACATGATAAATCAAAATCGAACGTTGGTTTCACTAAGAAAATGCCTTAAAAGTGATTATGGTGTAAGTATCTCTTACGCCATCAATGGGCTGTATTTTATCGCTTATAAATCGTCCGATATCTTCTTTATCATCCAGATAGCATTTAATTAAAAGATCAAATTGACCTGATGTAGAATGAATTTCAGATACCTTGTCGACACTTTCAATCACCTGTTCCGCTACATCGTAGACTTTGCCAAGTTCGCATTTAACTTGGACAAATAAAGTTTGCATAATAAAACTCCCTAAAAAAACGAATATAACATTTAAGGTTAGTTTATAGTTTCTCTAAGAAATTAAAAGAAACAAAATTTGGTATGTAGTTTTATTAGTTTTTTAGATCGCCCAAAAAAGCAGGAATGTGCCCTGACCAACTTTCCAACTGCTCTTCGCTAAAGGGGCTATTTGAGACGTTAGGTTTGGTTTTTGTTTTGATATTATCTAGGTTGCCTAATGAACCTGTATCATTAGAGTTTGCTGTATCTATCTGCATAATAGGTATTTTTTTTTGTGTTAAGGCCTCTATTGCCTCAATATATTTTTTGTCCTCTTTCCATCCTAACGAAAATGCCCGACCCAATTTACCAGCTCTTCCAGTTCGACCTATTCGGTGAACGTAATCTTCAGGATGCGTTGGGATATCAAAATTAAAAACATGGCTCAAATTATCGATATCAAGGCCTCTAGCAGCTACATCGCTGCACACGAGAAAGTCCACACTTTTCTCTTTAAATTTTCTCATCGTATCCATTCTTGATGATTGAGACATATCACCGTGAAGCGTTGCAGAATTAAGACCATGCTTTAAAAAAGATTTATTCAAAATATCTACATCTTTTTTTCTATTGCAGAATACCAACGCATTCTTAACTTCTTCGAGTTCAATCAATTTCCTCAACAAGTCTCTTTTTTTCTTCTGGAGGCCATTTAAATCTCTTTTAGATTTGTGTTCTATCAAAATAAGGTTTTGTGTAATGCTTTCTCCCAGTGTAGAGGGTTTTGAAACACTAATTTCTTTAGGGTTCATTAAGAATAGTTCAGCCAGCCTCCTTATTTCAGGTGGCATGGTCGCGGAAAATAATAGCGTCTGCCTAATTTTAGGAATTATAGATACTATTTTCTCTATATCAGGTATAAAACCCATATCTAGCATTCTATCAGCTTCATCTATTACTAAGATTTTTACATCACTTAATAACAAACCACCTCGATCAAAAAGATCTAAAAGTCGTCCTGGAGTTGCTATTAATACGTCTACACCTCTATCCAATATTTTAGTTTGCTCTAACATTGATGAGCCACCGATGATGAGAGCCTTGCTAAGCTTATTATATTTGCCATAGGTATCAAAATTATCTGCAACTTGGGCGGCGAGTTCTCTAGTCGGTTCCAAGATAAGTGTCCTTGGCATTCGAGCTCTTCCTCTACCACTGGCTAAAATGTCTATCATTGGTAGTGTAAAAGACGCGGTTTTACCCGTTCCTGTTTGGGCACAGCCCAAAATATCTCGTCCCATTAAAACATTAGGTATTGCTTTTTCCTGTATTGGAGTGGGGCTTGTATATCCAGCGTCGCTTATTGCTTGTAATACAGTTTCGCTAAGACCGAGGTTAGCAAATGTCATGTACTAACGCTCATGGTAAAAGGAATTTTTGCAATATTGAATTAAGTGTTTATAAATCATTGATTGCGGAATAGGCGAATTATTACTAAATGTCAATCCAACCGATTAATCTAAAAAAACATAGCGGTTTTGTATTTAAAAGTAATGCATAATAATTTAAATACAAGTCTCTTTGTATTGCGAGGTGTTCCATAATTTTTTATAATCTTTTAATTAATCTAGTTTAGACGTATACTTAACTTGCATTAGAAAAATTTGAGAATTTACTTTAGGAAGTTAACCATGGTCAGTAAAATTGTAGGTATAAATTGGTGTTCGCAGAAAATTTTTTTTACGGTTATTTTGGTAAGTGCTTTGTTATCTGGTTGTTCGTTCATTCCAGACTCATTAAACCCAGTTAAGTGGTATAGTAGTTCTGGGGATGTGGATTACTCGAAGAGTAACTCATCGAAGAATGACCAAGAAAATAGTAAACTATCTAGCCAAAAAAGTGTATTTCCAAAACTTTCATCTGTACCAAAGAGGCCAAAGAAGCTGGATAAGAGGGAAAGGGATACAATTAAGGAGGGGTTAGTTAAAGATAACGTGGAGGTGCCAAAATATTCAGATGAAGTGTTTCCGAGGCAGGATAGCGATAATATTGAAAAAAATAATATGCCGGGAAATCAGAATAATTTGAGTAAAAATGAGTTTAATAATGTTAAATCATCTAATTCTATCCGCATAAAAAGAAATGAAACTAACGATCAAAGCATAGATTCGGATACAAAAAGTCCAAATGCACCCGAACCTTCGTCACAAATTATAACTAAACCTAAAAAAAGTAAGTTACAGAATAATTTTAAGCTGGGTAATATGGGACGTATTCCATCTTATAATCCAAGTGCGCCTCGGGTGGAGCCTGTGCCGCGACTGCCTCTTGTACAGAATAATAGTATCATGATTATCTCAGGAAATGGCGTAAATGAATTGGGGAACTATACTTTAAATTCTTGGTCTCCTAGGTTAATTAGAGAAGGAAGACGTGGATCTATTCAAGTGGCAACGATCTTATTTGCTAATGGATCTTCGAAAATAAAACCAAGAGATCGGCGCATTTTACGACAAGTAATTGATCAATTTAGAAAAGTTGGGGGAAAATTAAGAATAATTGGCCATGCAAGTCGCAGAACTAAAACTAACGATCCCGTGCGGCACAAGATGTCAAATTTCTGGGTATCCACATCTAGGGCTGAGAAAATTGCTAATGAATTAATCAGGATGGGTGTTAATTCTAATAATCTTCTCATAAATGCTGTATCTGATCGAGAACCCCGATATCATGAGTATATGCCCTCAGGCGAGGCTGGCAATCGCAGAGCAGAGATTTTTATTGATTTCTGAGCTTTGATGATAAACAACAATATTCATTAAAGCGGGACTTCGCTCTCTCGGGAAAAAATATTAGAGTATTAAGTTTTATAGTTTTTGTTTTTCTTAAAATGAATGGTATGTGTTTGAATGAATCAGGAATTCCATAGGATAAAACGTCTACCACCATACGTTTTTAATGAAGTCAATGAAATGAAGGCCAATGCCCGAGCTTTGGGCAAAGATATTATAGATTTTGGGATGGGTAATCCTGATCAAGCGACTCCTCAACATATCGTTAATAAATTAATCGAGACTGTTAGCGATCCCAGAACTCATCGTTATTCGGCATCTCGGGGTATTCTAGGATTGAGAAAGGCATTTGCTAGATACTATAACCAACGGTTTAATGTTGAACTGGATGAAGAATCAGAGGTTATTGTAACTCTAGGATCGAAAGAAGGTCTTGCTAACTTAGCGTCCGCGATTACTAGCCCTGGTGATATTATTCTGGTTCCTAATCCCAGCTATCCAATTCATATGTTTGGTTTTATTATTGCTGGGGCTGCAGTCAGAAACGTCCCAGTGTTTCCAGATAATTCCTATTTGAAGTCACTTGAAATGGCCGTCACTCATAGTGTACCAAAGCCCACAGCCGTAATACTTAACTATCCAAATAATCCTACAGCAATAACAACAGATCTGGATTTTTATGGAGAGGTTGTAGATTTTTGTCGCTATCACGGTATATATATATTATCCGACCTAGCTTATTCGGAAGTATATTTTGGTGATAATCCCCCGCCCTCAATCTTAGAAATACCTAATGCTAAAGAAATTTGTGTGGAATTCACTTCAATGAGTAAAACTTATTCTATGCCGGGTTGGCGAATAGGATTTGCGGCGGGTAACAAAAAGCTCATTACAGCTTTAACTCGAATTAAATCTTATCTTGATTATGGGGCATTCACGCCCATTCAAGTTGCAGCTTCAGCTGCGTTGAATGGTCCTCAAGATTGCGTTAGAGATATGCGTAAATTGTATAAAGAAAGGCGGGATGTGTTGATAAGTAGTTTTAAATCCTCTGGCTGGGATATTCCAAGTCCCGCGGCAACTATGTTTGCTTGGGCTCCAATCCCTGAGCAATTTAAAGATTTAGGATCGGTTGAGTTTTCCAAGTTGTTACTGAGTGAAGCTCAAATAGCAGTATCACCAGGCGTTGCTTTCGGTGAGCACGGCGACGGTCATGTTAGAGTATCTCTCGTTGAGAATAAGCATAGAATACGTCAAGCTTCACGAAATTTGAAAAACTTCCTTAGTTCTGCGGGAGGAGTTTTAGATAATTTTGATAAAAAAAGAGTTAGTGTATCTTGAGTAATCCGCCCCTTAGAATTGGTGTCGCTGGGCTTGGAACCGTTGGGATTGGGGTCATTAGGGTTCTATCAGAGCAATCAAGTATGATTTCAGCACGCTGTAATAGAGAAGTTAAGGTTGTGGCGATTTCTGCTCAAGATCCAAATAAAAAACGTGGTTTGGATCTTTCAAATTATATCTGGTATTCGGATCCCCTTTCTATGGCCACTGATGAAAATATTGATGTGGTGGTAGAGGTAATAGGAGGTTCAAGCGGTATAGCTAAGGATCTTGTTGAAAGTGCTCTTAACAATAAAAAACATGTGATCACTGCGAATAAAGCTCTTATAGCGAGTGCCGGTTTGGATTTAGCTCGTTCGGCAGAGCATGTTGGTAAAACTATTGGATTTGAAGCTGCTGTCGCGGGGGGTGTGCCCATTGTGAAAGCAATTCGTGAAGGTCTGTCGGGAAGTAATATTCAGCAGCTATTTGGTATTTTGAACGGTACCTGTAACTATATTCTGAGCGAAATGAGGGAAACAGGTAGGGATTTTGATGAAGTTTTGGGAGAAGCTCAGGATTTAGGTTATGCTGAAGCGGATCCAACTTTTGACATTGATGGGGTAGATTCGGCCCATAAATTAGCGATTTTGACAAGCATCGCTTTTGGATGTGAAATAAATTTTGACTCTATACAAATCGAAGGTATTCGGCATATTTCACCGTTAGATATTCAATTTGCAAGTGATTTAGGCTATCGTATAAAACTGTTGGGTATGGCAAGAAAGACAGAAGCTGGAATCCAACAAAGAGTTCATCCATGTATGGTTCCCGTAAGTGCACCAATAGCGCACGTTGAGGGCGTATATAATGCAGTTGTTACTGAGGGAAGCTTTGTTGGACGAACTATGTACGAAGGTAGGGGTGCCGGAGAAGGCCCCACAGCATCAGCTGTTGTTGCGGATATTATTGATATTGCACTTTCTAGAAATACAAATTTATTTTTGGTTCCTACTGTTAAACTTGAGAGAATGCAAGTGGCTCCTGTGAGTTCTTACATTGGTTCTTATTATGCAAGATTTATGGTAACTGATAAGACAGGTGTATTTGCAACGATTGCAAATGCACTCAACGATAATGGTGTTTCAATGGAATCGGTCCTTCAAAGAGGGCGTTCCAAAAATGAAGCCGTACCAGTGGTCTTAACAACGCACGAAACTGATGAAGCGTCATTAATTAGAGCATTGGAGGCGATAGAAAGAAGCAAAGTTGTTTTTGAACCTCCCCGTTTTGTTAAAATTGAATCATTTTAAATACTTTAATTAAAAAAAGGGAATTAGAGAAATGGGCGAATATACATCGAATATGGATAGAAACTTGGCATTAGAGGCTGTAAGAGTTACCGAAGCAGCTGCAATAGCCGCTTCTCGTCTAATGGGTCGTGGAGATGAGAAGGCAGCTGACCAAGCGGCTGTTGATGCTATGAGAAATGCTCTAAATAGTCTCAGTATGAAAGGAACCGTTCGAATTGGAGAGGGAGAGCGCGATGAAGCTCCAATGTTATACATTGGAGAAGAGGTCGGAACAGGTGATGGTCCAAAAATAGATATTGCACTTGATCCATTGGAAGGGACTACAATAACAGCAAAAGGCGGGCCAAATGCATTAGCTGTTATTGCTATGGCTGAAGAGGGGGGGTTTCTAAATGCGCCCGATACGTATATGGATAAAATAGCTATTGGGCATGGCCTTCCTGAAAATACGGTAGACCTAGATGACACCGTTGAAAATAATCTTAAGAATTTGGCTAAGGCGAAAGATGTTGATGTTGGCGAGTTAGTTGCATGTGTTTTAGATCGACCACGACACGAAGAGATTATAGCAAAATGCAGAGAAGCTGGCGCAAGGATTATGTTAATTGGAGATGGAGATGTTAGTGGTGTTATTGCAACTTCAACTGAGGAAGCTGGAGTTGATATATATATGGGAACAGGTGGAGCCCCAGAGGGGGTTTTGGCAGCAGCAGCCTTGAGATGTATTGGCGGCCAAATGCAAGGTCGTTTAGTTTTTAGAAATGATGATGAAAAAGGTCGAGCCACGCGTTTGGGTATCAAGGACTTTGGTAAGAAGTATAATCTTAGAGATCTCGCAGGCGGTGAAACCATGTTTGCAGCTACTGGCGTAACAATGGGTACAATGCTACGTGGAGTAAGAAGATTTAGGGGTGGTGCCATGACACATTCATTGATTATGAGATCAAAATCTGGAACCGTTAGGTATATTGAAGCAAATCATAATTTTGAGCGTAAATCTGCATTTCAAATTACAACTGAATAATTTATGTTAAATACACCATTAGAAAATGCTTTTCTCGGTGTTGATAAATCTTTAAGTGGAAAATGCTGGGTCGAAAAGAATTATAATGAAAGAAATTCATTAGCGCTATCACAGAAATTTTCTCTTCCAGAGATTATCGGGAGGTTATTGGATAGTCGTGGAATAGGTCACGATGGTGTAAATAATTTTCTCGAGCCCAGACTAAGTTCAAGTTTGCCAAACCCCAGTCACTTAATCGATTTAAATGTCGGTGTAAAACGCATTATTGAAGCAATTAATCTGGGTGATAAAATAACTATTTTTGGAGATTATGATGTTGATGGAGCGACTTCTACAGCTTTATTAGTTCGATATTTTAATTTAATAGGCATTGATTGTGGTATTTACATACCCGATCGAATTAAAGAGGGCTATGGACCAAATATTAATGCATTTAAGCGACTAATAAATGACGGCACTAAATTATTAATAACGGTAGATTGCGGTACAACTGCATTTGAACCACTGTCATATGCTAAAGAAAATGGTCTCGACGTCATAGTCATTGATCATCATATTGCAGAAGTAAGGCTACCGGAAGCTTTGGCTATTATCAATCCAAACCGCTTGGACGAAACGAGCGAGCATACACAATTGGCCGCAGTCGGTGTCAGCTTTTTGCTAATAGTGGGCTTAAATAAAGCTTTACGGGACAATGGTTTTTTTTCTAACGAAACAAAGATTTCAGAGCCAAACCTTATGGAATTAATAGATATCGTAGCGTTGGGAACGGTGGCTGATATGGTTGCTCTGACGGGTGTTAATCGAGCATTAGTTGTTCAGGGTTTAAAAGTATTGGCAAAGCGTCAGAATGCTGGATTGGCGGCTCTCGCAGATGTCTCCAGAATTGATGAGGTGCCAACGAGTTACCATTTGGGGTTTCTTTTAGGTCCACGAGTTAATGCGGGAGGACGCGTTGGCGAGTCAAATTTGGGAGCGCTGCTATTATCTACTGACAGTAATGATAAAGCCAAGGAGATTGCTGAAAAGTTAAATCAATATAATCTCGAAAGGAAAGAAATTGAGGCGAATGTGCTGGATGAGGCATTAAAAATTGCAGAGGAGAGAGTTAAAGATCGTTCGGGTCACTCAATTGTTTTAGTTGCGGGGGAGAATTGGCATCCTGGCGTTATCGGTATTATTGCGAGTAGATTAAAAGAGAAATATTCTTTGCCAGCATGTGTGTTAACAAGTAAGGATGGTAAGATGACCGGTTCCGGACGGTCTGTAAGTGGTATTGATTTAGGTGCCTGTGTGATAGCTGCTCGGCAAGCTGGAATAATAGAAAATGGCGGTGGGCATGCAATGGCTGCAGGATTTACGCTAGCATCTAATAAACTAGAGATTTTTGAAGAGTTTTTGTCTGAAAGAATTAGTAAGCAAATTCAAAGTCAAAAGATAGTTCCAAAATTAAATATTGATGCTCTTTTAACTCTTGATGGGGCTACCGAGGAATTTGTTTCTCTTCTTCAGAAAATGGGACCTTTTGGTTCTGGTAATCCTGAGCCCCGGATTGCTTTTGAGGCTGTTCGTATTGTTAAAGCGAGTATAGTCGGAAATGATCATGTACGTTGTTTTTTAACAGGCATTAATTCTAAAAAAAGTTTATCGGCCATAGCCTTTCGATGCGTTGACAGTTCGCTAGGGAAGGCTTTATTGCAAAACAACGGAGTTCCAGTGCACGTAGCTGGAAAGTTACGTGAAAATAATTGGCAAGGTAGGACAACAGTGCAGTTTTTGATGGATGACGCATCTTTGGTATAAAGACCAAAAAATATGAAAATAAAATTCTTGGTAAACAAAAATGGACTTGATTTCAGTTATTGGTGAGTATAAACAAACTTCGTGTATTTAAAGATTTAACGACCCCTTCGTCTAGTCAGGTCTAGGACGCCAGATTTTCATTCTGGTAACACGGGTTCGAATCCCGTAGGGGTCACCACCTACCTTTTAACCTGTTGATTTTGTTAAATAAAAATAAAGTTTGCAACTTTTAG